>Ga0184615_10000103_pt1 | contig 53898 bp, 36 predicted proteins | sample PLM4_65_coex_FD_133134 | JGI IMG/M metagenome (GOLD analysis project Ga0184615, IMG submission 133134) | Groundwater sediment microbial communities from an aquifer in East River, Colorado, USA - PLM4_65_coex | ecosystem: Environmental > Terrestrial > Soil > Riparian zone | place: USA: East...
ATCGACCAGCCCGGGGAGGATTACCGCATCACCCGCGTCGGTCACTGGAATACCGGCGCCGGTATTCTCGTACTCCTCGACCGCGATGATCCGCCCGCGGGACACGTGAATCGCCGCCGGCCGAGATCCTTCGGGTGTGATCACCCGGCGGCCGCGCAGAATGACGTCCGTCATCCGGATGCGGTATCGCTCCAGAACCGGCGCAACAGATTGGAGGCGACGTTGCGCCGGTAAGTCGCGCTGGAGCGCAGATCGTCGATGGGATGAATTTCCGTTACGAGAACGCGCGTCGCGTCTTCGATGCCGGCCCCGCCCGCGAGCGCCGCCTCGGTGCGGGGCAGCCGGATCACCGTCGGCGCAACGCTCCCGAGCGCGATGCGAGGAGCCGGCCCGCGCACCGCGGCCATCACGACTTTGGAGATTGCCTGCGCGGCGCGGGTACCGACTTTGCGGAACCACTGCGCGCCCTGGATGGGCTGGACTTCGACCGCGGTGACGAGCTCATCGGGCCGGCGGTGGCTCTGCCGATAGCCGGTGTAGAAATCGGCAAAGCGCACCCGGCGCTCCTCGCCGGCGCTCCGCAGCACCACCACCGCTTCGGCAGCGGCGAGCACGGGAAGGGTGTCTCCCGCCGGCGAGGCGTTGGCGATGTTGCCGCCGAGGGTCCCACGATTCTGGATCTGCATGCCGCCGATCTCACGCGCCGCCCGCACCAGCATGGGCAGACGCCGTTGAACCTGGCGCGAGCGGATGATCGCGGTGTAGGTGGCCAGAGCACCGATGGAAAGGGTATCGCCCTGCATACCGATGCGGCCGAGCGGGCGGAGTCCCCACAGATTCACGAACCGGCGTGGCTCGAGCGTACCGAAGTTGAGCGCGACATAGAGATCGGTCGCGCCGGCCAGGGGCACGACGCCTTCCTCATCACGCAGCATGCGGAGCGCTTCCGCCACGTTGCGCGGCTGGAGGAGCTCGAGCGACGAGATCGCGGTTCTCACGCGGTATGCCTGATCCCTTGCTGCGTCACTCCGAACCTTGACTGCTCCGGCATCGTGAAACGCCTTGACCGCAGGAGACAACGTGTCGGAACCGGTCTCCCACAGATGACACAGATTGCTCCGATTGGAAGCAGCTCCTCTGCGAAATCTGTGACATCTGTGACATCTGTGGGCCCAATGGGCTGGCAGCAGGGTGGCTGCATGCTAGGTCGTGCCGTCACTCGGCCGCCTCCGGATCGCGCGATAAATCGCTTCATACCCGGTGCAGCGGCAGAGATTGCCCGCGAGCCCGGTCCGGATCTTCTCCAGTGAAGGGCGGGGGCCGAGGGTCAAGGCGGCCATGATCATGCCGGGCGTGCAGATCCCGCACTGCGCTCCCACTTCGTCCATGAAGGCGCGCGGGAGCCGATGGTCGGCGTCCAGCCCCTCGATGGTGGTCACCAGCGCACCCTCGACCTGGCCGGCGGGAATGATGCAGCTGCAGACCGCGGCCCCATCGATCAAGACCGTACACGCGCCGCATTCACCTTCACCGCACCCTTCCTTGGTGCCGGTGAGGCCGCAGTCTTCCCGCAACACGTCGAGCAGCCGGGCAGCCGGATGACATGCGAGATCCTTCGGCGCGCCGTTCAGCGAGAAGCGCACGCCGCCTCCATCACCGCTTCGGGAAGCGCCGGGATGGTCCGGATGTCGAGCCCGAGCTGGCGGATCGCGTTCACCAGCGCCGGCGCGGGGCCGTCCATCGGCAGCTCGCCGAGGCCTTTCGCTCCCGAAGGGCCACCCGGATACGGATTCTCCAGGAGGACGACGTCCACTCGAGGGGTGTCGCGCGTCGTGGGGATGATGTAGTTGGTGAGCTGCGCGTTGGCCATGAGCCCATCACGCATCGTGACCTGCTCCAGGAGCGCATACCCGACGCCCTGCGCCGTGCCTCCTTCGATCTGTCCTCTGGCGAGGGCGGGGTGAATCGCCTTCCCGACATCGGTCACGACCGTGAGCCGCTTCGGGCGCACCTCCCAGGTATCCCGATCGAGCTCTACCTCGGCGACGTCGCAGCCCCAGCCGTACGTGGCGTAGGCATCGCCGCGATAGGCTTCCTCGTCCCAGCGAATCCAGTCGGGCTGCTCGTACTGTCGGGTGACGGTCATCGGTCCATAATGGCCGAAGTACTCCGCGGGAGGCATACCGTCGAGTCGCTCCCGCATCGCGAGCGCGGCCCGCTCCAGAATGCCGCCCACGATCATGCAGGTCCGGGACGCCACCGTGGGCCCGCTGTCCGGCACGATGCTGGTGTCGGGTTGCGCGACCTCGACCTGCTCGTATGGGATGCCCAGCGCGTCCGCGACGATCTGCGCATGCATGGTGCGGGTGCCCTGGCCGATCTCCGTACTCGAGGTGAGGATCCGCACGCCCGTCGCGGTGAGCTCCACCGAAGCGCGCGAGGCCAGCTTGAGCTCCCCGCTCCCGGTGAAGCCGGAGCCGTGGTAATAGAGGGAGAGACCGATCCCCCGGTCGGTCCCGGCAAAGGCCTTCCGCTTGCGCCGGTATCCCGATTTTCGCATCGCCTCCCGCAACACCTGGCGCGCGCTGCAATCGTCACCGAGCCGCTGGCCGGTGGCGGTCGTGTCGCCGGGCTTGAGCGCATTGCGCTCCCGGAGCCGCGCCGAATCGATGCCCATCGCCTCGGCGATACGCTCCATGTGCACTTCGATCGCAAATTCGGTCTGCGGAGCGCCAAAACCCCGGAAGGCCCCGTTGGGAGGCGTATTGGTGAACATCGCCCGGGCGGCAATCCGGGTGTTCGGGCAGCGATACGGTCCCGCGGCATGGATCGCCCCGCGCGACAGCACGACGGGAGAAAGCGTGACGTACGCCCCGCCATCCAGGATGACTTCGACGTCCATGGCAACGAGCCGGCCGTCCTTCGAGAGGCCGGTGCGGTGGCGGACGATCGCCGGGTGCCGCTTCGTCGTCGCCTGCATGTCCTCGACCCGGTCATAGACGAGCTTGACCGGACGCCGCGCCTTGAGCGCGAGCAGCGCGGCGTGCCCGGCAAGCATCGAGGGGTATTCCTCCTTCCCGCCGAATCCGCCGCCGGTCTCGGTCTGCACCACCCGCACGTGGGTGACGGCGCCGCCCAGCAGGGTCACCAGCGCCTTGTGCACGTAATAGGGGCACTGGATCGAGCCGTGCACCGCGATCCCGCCGTCCTCGGGAACCGCGATGACGCCGTTGGGCTCGATGTAGACGTGCTCCTGGTGTCCGGTACGGTAGGTCCCTTCGACCACGGTGTGCGCCTTCGCGAAACCGGCGTCGACATCGCCCTTTTCGATCAGGATGTTCTTGAAGCTCTGGGCCGACTGTTCGGGATCGAAGAGCGGGGTCCCTGGCTCGTAGTCGATGCGGACCGCTGCCCCGAGCAGTCTTTCGCGATTGTCGTGGGCGAGCAGCAACACCGGCTCGGCCGCATGGCGGACTTCGCGCTCGACCAGACAGGGCTGATCTTCGGTGAGGAGGGCCACCACATTCCGCCCCGGGATGTCGCGCCAGTCGACGACCGTGAAGCCGGCGGGGTCGAAGTCCAGTCGGACGTTTTGAATCGTGCCGCACGGGATGCTGCTCCGAACCGTGCGGCCGTAGAGCATCCCGGGAAAGCCGACGTCGTCGGCGTAGCGGGTTTGTCCGGTGGCCTTGCCGAGGCCGTCCTTGCGGGGGACGGAAGTTCCCACTGCCTTGAGTGTCATCAGCTTCGAGCCTTCAGCCATCAGCCATCGGCGGATGCTGCCTGCTGCCTCGCCCATTGCCCATTGCCAATTGCCTAATGCCCGCCAACCGGCACCGTCGGCTTGGCCCCTCCCCATTTGTTGTACCAGCTCATCATATAGAGCTGGGTGCGCATCCAGTTCGACGGCCGAGAGCCGGTGCCGTGCCACTCGTTCTCGAATCGGAGCAGCACGGCCGGGATGCCGCGCATCTTAAGCGCCGAGTAGTACTCCTCGGTTTGCGGCATGGGGGTACGCTGATCCAGCACGCCGGTCATGAGCATCGTCGGCGTCTTGACGTTCCCGACGTACATCAGGCTCGACTGCTTGAGCCACGCCGCCGGATCCTCCCAGAATGGCTTCTCGAAGAAGTTGTAGGTGAACATGGGGATGTCGGTCTGTCCCGCGAAGCTGAGCCAGTCAATGACCGGGCAGCGCACCGCCGCGGCGGCAAACCGGTCGGTATGACCGATCACCCAGCTGGAGAGTACCCCGCCGCCGGAACATCCGCCCACGAACAATCGCTTGTCGTCGATGTAGCCGCGGCCGATGGCGGTATCCACTCCGGCCATGAGATCGTCGTAGTCCACACTGGGATAGGCGCGAAAGATCGCGTTCCCGAAGCTGCTGCCGTAGCCGGTGCTGCCCCGCGGGTTGGTGTACAGCACCACGAAGCCGTTGGCCGCAAAGTTCTGGAAAGAGTAATTGAATCCCACGTTGTACATCCCGTGGGGCCCGCCGTGGATCTCCAGAATCAGCGGGTATTTCCGCGCCGGATCGAACGAGGGCGGCTTCACCAGCCAGCCCTGCACCCGGGCGCCGCCGCTGCTGGTGTACCAGATCTCCTCGACTTCGCCCAGCCGCGTTCCCGCCAGCAAATCGGCGTTGACCTCGGTGAGCTGGGTGAGGCCCGAGGGCTTCTTGAGATCGATACGCACGACATCCGGCGGCAGCGAGGGATTGGTGCGGACGGCGAACGCCACGCCACTGCGCGCCAGCGAAGGAGCCGCGAGCATGTGCGTCCCGCTGGTGACCTGGCGCGGTGCCGCGCCCAGCGCGGCGTACCAGAGATTGCTGGTGCCGCGATCCTGCGCCACGAAATACAGTCCCTTGCCGTCGGGTGCCCAGACCACGCCACCGGGATCGCGATCGAACCCCGCGGAGCGCAAAGTCATCCCGGAGCCGTCGGCCGCCATGGTGTAGAGGTCGTCGGTGTGGTAGCTGTGCACCCCGGCTGGCTGGCCGGTAAAGGCGATGAGCTTGCCGTCGGGAGAAACTTCCGGATTCGACCAGCTCCCCTCTTGGGTCGTCAGCCGCCGCTTGTCACCGGTCGCGAGGTCCACGGCGTACACGTGGGAGCGCCGGTAAAGCCGTTCCGCGTCGCCGGCGTCATTGCCGTCCACGATGAGGGTCCGGCCGTCTGGGAGCCAGTCGAATCCGACGCCGCCGGGAAGCCCGCTCGTCCGGGCGCCGACGTTCCAGTCTCCCTTGGTGATCTGCCGGGGCGTCCCGCCGGTGGCCGGCACGACGAAGAGGTGGGTAAACCCGTTCTCGAGGTAACCGGTGCGGTCGGCCCGGTAGTGCAGGCTTTCGACGATGCGCGGCGCCTTGGTCCACTGGGCCCCGGAGGGCGCCGACGGCAAATCGATCTTCCAGGCGGGATCGCTGGGGACGAACATGCTGAACCCGATCCATCTTCCGTCCGGGGACCAGCTCGGATTCGCCGGTGGCTTCATCGCACGGGTCACCTGCGTCACCGAGCCCTCCGCATCCATGTAGCGGATGTGGAGTTGGTTGCCGCCCGGCTCCCCTTCCATCAGAAACGCGATCCGGGTGCCGTCGCGCGACCAGACGGGGCTCGAGCCCTTGCTCAGGAAACGGAGCTTCCCCCCGTCGGCATTCATGATCCAGAGTGTCGACTCGAAGGTGTCCTTGATCTTGTCCACCGACCGGCGGGTGAAGATCACCTGCGAGCCGTCAGGCGAAGCCTTGGGCTCTCCCACCGTTTCGTAGTCCAGGTATCGCCCGACGGTGAGCAAAGTGTCGGAGGGGCGCTCCTGGGCTGGGAGCGACGTGACCGCCGGGGCGGCGGCAAACAGGAGCAGGGCGAGGTATTTCATCAGTGTGTCTCCGAGAGTGCGTAGAGCAGGTCGACGTAGAACTTCTCGATCTGGGCGAGCCCCGCGAGCCGGGAGCCGGGCTTCGGCGTAATCACCATGAACTCATTCGGCGCATGGGCGCCGTTCCCATGTCCCATCGTAGAGGGCCCTGGTCACGGTCGTCTTTCCCGAGCCCGAGCCCCCTACGACGCCGATGGTGAGCGGACGCTCGCGGGCCACGCTATTCCGCCTCGCCGGTGGTCTCCCGTTTGTGTTCGGTAGCGACCCGGTTCGTGACTTCCGGTGGCGCCTCGGCGTATCCGTGGAATCGCTCCCGATGGGTGCCTCGCCCATGGGTGATCGAATGCAGCGCCGTGGAATACCGGTAGAGCTCGGCCCGCGGCACCAGGGCATTCACCTTGGTGAGCCTGCCATCCTGCTCGGTCGAGAGGATCTGGCCGCGGCGAGGGGACAGATCCCCCAGCACGTCGCCGAGCAGGTCCGACGGGACCCAGATCTCGACCGTCATGATCGGCTCGAGGAGCACCGGTCGGGCCTTTGTGCTCACGATGCGGAAGGCGAGGATCCCGGCCATGCGGAAGGCCATTTCGCTCGAGTCCACGTCGTGGTAGGAGCCGAAGAAGCACTCGGCCCGGAAGTCGACGCAGGGATACCCCGCAATCGGCCCGCGCTGGGCGGCTTCCTGAATGCCCTTGTCCACGGCGGGAATGAACTTGTTTGGGATGACGCCGCCCACGATGCTGTCGACGAACTCGTAACCGGAGCCGCGCGCCAGTGGCGAAATCCGCACGTGCGCATCGCCATATTGCCCGCGGCCGCCACTTTGCTTCTTGTGCTTGCCCTGCCCCTCGGCCATCCCGCGAAAGGTCTCCCGGTAGGCGACCCGGGGTCGGGTGAGCTCGGCATGCACCCCGTACTTCCGCGCCAGACGTCCCAGCAGAATCTCGAGGTGGCGCTCCCCCATGCCGTGAATCAGGGTCTGCCCCAGCTCGGAATTGTATTCGAAGTGAAAGGTCGGGTCCTCTTCGTGAAGCTTGTGCAGACCGGCGGCCAGCTTGTCCTCTTCTCCGCGCTGCTTCACCGTCACCGCCGAGGTCGCCTCCCCTTCGGGGAATTCCAGCGGCGGCAGCCGGACCGGATGGTCCTTGCGGCAGAAGGTATCCCCGGTGTGGGTGTCCTTCAGCTTGGCCACCGAGCCAATGTCCCCGGCATGGAGCTCGGCCACCTCCTGGCGCTCCCGCCCCTGCTGAACCGAGAGGTGGTTCAGCTTCTCGGCGACGTTGTGCTCCGCGTTCCACACTTCGTCGCCATTCTTGAGTTGTCCGGTGTAGATCCGGAAAATCGATACGTCGCCGACGTGGGGTTCGGACACCGTCTTGAACACCCTGCCCACCAGCGGGGCTTCGGCCGGCGGCGTGAGCTCCGACGGCGCAGGGAACAGCTCGACCATCTCGGTGAGGAGGACACGAGCCCCATGCTGCAGCTCCCCGCTCCCGCAGAACAGGGGGACGATGTCGCCGGCCAGCATTGCCTTCTTCATGGCGGGCACCACCTCCTCCCGCGGAATGCTCTCGCCTGAGAGGTACTTCTCGAGCAGCGCATCGTCGGTGGCGGCCACCGCTTCGGTGAGCTGCTCCGCGTACCGGGCAAACAGGTCCCGGTACTCCGGTGGAACGGGTACGTCCTCGTATTCCCCGGCTTTGGAGCCGGGTTTGAACAACTGGCAGGTCTGGCTCAGCAGATTGATGATCCCCCGGAACTGCTGCCCGTCCCCGACCGGAATCTCGACAGGAAGCACCTTCGGGGTGAGATGCTCTCGAATATCGCTGAAGACCCGCTGGAAATTGGCGTGTTCCTTGTCCATCCCCGACACGAACAGGATGCGGGGCAAGTGATAGTGGTCACAGGCGTTCCAGCATTTTTCGGTGCCGACTTCGACTCCGCTCACTCCCGAGAGCACGACCACGGCGGCATCGGCGACGGAGAGCCCGCAGACCACTTCGCCGAAGAAGTCGAGATATCCGGGGGTGTCGAGAAGGTTGACTTTGACGTTCATCCATTCGGCAATGCCGACGCCGAGGGAAATGGAATGCTTCCGTTCGATTTCGTCAGGGGAGGTGTCGGTGAGGGTGGTGCCATCCTTGATTGAGCCGTGGCGGCGGCTGGAGCCGGAAACGAAGGCAAGGGCATCGACCAGCGTTGTCTTGCCACTCGCCCCGTGGCCGACAATGGCCACGTTTCGAATAGCGTCAGGGCCGTAGATCTTCACGGCCGCCTCCTTCAGTCTCGGGATTCCCGATTCTGCCTCGCCCGGAGGGGTTTGTCAAACAGCCGGGTACCGGACTCCCGGGGGGGTCTGGCCCGGGACCGCTTCGGAGATAGATTATTGGTCATGGGTGACGCCGGCCACGGCGTCGCGGAACGAAGCCCCCGCCCCAATCGAGACTTTCCCGAGTCGCGACGAGTCGCCGAATGGCGGCGCGCAGGGTGGGGAACGACGGGCCGGATCGTGGCCGTATCCTGATCGTCCCGCTGGTTTACAGCCGGGACGTGGGCTACGGCCACATTTCCATTTGGGGGTCTGCCATGAAGCGCGTCAGCCGGAACAGCGATCCCACCCGGACCATCGTCGCCCCGGAGGACAACTCGCTGGACCGGCGCCAGCTGCTGGAGGTGCTTCAGCGCGTGCGCGGGGGGGACTTCTCGGTCCAGCTGCCCACGACCTGGACGGGGATGGACGGCAAGATCGCCGATACCTTCAACGAGATCGTCTCCGCAAACCAGACCATCGCGCTGGAGCTGCGCCGGGTCGGCCAGGTGGTCGGCCGTCAGGGACGCACCCGGGAACGCGCCAAGTTCGATCAGTCGAAGGGCGCATGGGGCGAGATGGAGGCGTCGGTCAACACCCTGATCGACGACCTCCTGCGCCCCACCACCGAGGTCACCGGCGCCATCGCGGCGGTGGCGCAAGGGCATCTGACCCAGACCATGCGGCTGGACGTCGATGGGCGCCCCTTGGAAGGCGAGTTCCTCCGGTCGGCGACGATCGTGAACACGATGATTCAGCAGCTCGGCGTGTTCACCTCCGAAGTGACCCGAGTGGCGCGCGAGGTCGGCTCCGACGGCAAGCTGGGCGGACAGGCGCAGGTCCCCGGCGTGAGCGGGGTCTGGAAGGATCTCACCGAGAGCGTCAACTCGATGGCGAGCAACCTCACCGCGCAGGTCCGCAACATCTCCGAAGTCACCATCGCCGTGGCGAGCGGCGATCTGTCCCGCAAGATCACGGTCGACGTCCGCGGCGAGATTCTGCAGCTCAAGGAAGCCATCAACACGATGGTGGATCAGCTTCGCTCCTTCGCGTCGGAAGTCACCCGCGTGGCGCGCGAGGTGGGCACCGACGGGAAGCTGGGCGGCCAGGCGCTGGTGCCGGGCGTGGCGGGCACCTGGAAGGATTTGACCGACTCGGTCAATGCGATGGCCGGCAACCTGACGGCGCAGGTCCGCAACATCGCGGAGGTCACCACCGCCGTCGCGCGCGGCGACCTCTCCCGCAAGATCACCGTGAACGTGAGCGGCGAGATTCTCGAGCTCAAGGACACCATCAACACGATGGTGGACCAGCTCAACGCCTTTGCCGGGGAAGTAACCCGCGTGGCGCGCGAGGTCGGCACCGAAGGCAAACTGGGCGGCCAGGCGCAGTCCCCCGGCATCGGCGGGATCTGGAAGGACCTGACCGACAACGTGAACTTCATGGCGTCCAACCTCACCGCGCAGGTGCGCAACATCGCCGAGGTGGCCACCGCCATTGCCCGGGGGGATCTGTCGAAGAAGATCACCGTGAATGTGTCGGGCGAGATCCTGCAGCTCAAGGAAACGCTCAACACCATGGTGGACCAGCTCAACGGCTTCGCCTCGGAAGTGACCCGCGTGGCGCGGGAGGTGGGCACCGAAGGCCGGCTCGGTGGCCAGGCCGCGGTGCCGGGCGTGGCGGGCACCTGGAAGGACCTGACCGACAACGTCAACCTGCTCGCGGCCAACCTCACGACCCAGGTCCGCAACATCGCCGAAGTCACCACGGCCGTGGCGCGCGGCGACCTGTCGCGCAAGATCACCGTCGACGTGAAAGGGGAAGTGCTCGAGCTCAAGGTCACCATCAACACCATGGTGGACCAGCTCAACGCCTTCGCCGCCGAGGTGACCCGCGTGGCGCGCGAGGTCGGGACTGAGGGCAAGCTGGGCGGTCAGGCGCAGGTGCTGGGCGTGGCCGGCACCTGGAAGGATCTGACCGACTCGGTCAACTCGATGGCCAGCAATCTCACGGCGCAGGTCCGCAACATCGCCGAGGTGGCGACCGCGGTGGCGAAGGGTGACCTCTCCCGCAAGATCACGGTGGACGTGAAGGGCGAAATCCTCGAGCTCAAAGACACCCTCAACACGATGGTGGACCAGCTCAACGCCTTCGCGTCCGAGGTGACCCGCGTGGCGCGCGAAGTCGGCACCGACGGGCGGCTCGGCGGCCAGGCGCTGGTGCCCGGCGTGGGCGGCACCTGGAAGGACCTCACCGACTCGGTGAACTTCATGGCGTCCAATCTCACGGCGCAGGTCCGCAACATCGCCGCGGTGGCGACCGCGATCGCCAACGGCGACCTCTCCAAGAAGATCACCGTGGACGTGTCGGGCGAGATCCTGGAGCTGAAGAACACGCTCAACACGATGGTGGTCCAGCTCAACGCCTTCGCCTCGGAAGTGACTCGGGTAGCGCGCGAGGTGGGCACCGAAGGGAAACTCGGAGGCCAGGCGCAGGTCCCCGGCGTCGCCGGAACCTGGAAGGGGCTCACCGACAACGTGAACTTCATGGCGTCCAACCTCACCGCGCAGGTGCGGAACATCGCGGAGGTGACGACCGCGGTGGCCCGGGGCGACCTCTCGCGCAAGATCACCGTGGACGTGAAGGGCGAGATTCTCGAGCTCAAGGACACCATCAACACGATGGTGGACCAGCTGAACGGGTTTGCCGGCGAGGTGACCCGTGTGGCGCGCGAAGTCGGCACCGACGGGAAGCTCGGCGGTCAGGCGGTCGTGCCGGGGGTGGCCGGCACCTGGAAGGACCTGACCGACTCGGTGAATTTCATGGCGGGTAACCTCACCGCCCAGGTCCGCAACATCGCCGAGGTGGCCACGGCCATCGCGAACGGCGACCTCTCCAAGAAGATCACCGTGGACGTGCGCGGCGAGCTGCTGAACCTCAAGGAGACGCTCAACACGATGGTGGAGCAGTTGCGGTCCTTCGCGGCGGAAGTGACCCGCGTCGCACGCGAGGTGGGTACCGACGGAAAGCTGGGCGGCCAGGCGGTGGTCTCCGGTGTGGCCGGGACGTGGAAGGACCTCACCGACAACGTCAACCTGCTCGCCGCCAACCTCACCACGCAGGTCCGCAACATCGCGGAAGTCACGACCGCCGTGGCACGCGGCGACCTGTCCCGCAAGATCACTGTCGACGTGAAGGGGGAGATTCTCGAGCTCAAAGTCACCATCAACACGATGGTTGACCAGCTCAACGCCTTCGCGGCGGAGGTGACCCGTGTGGCGCGCGAGGTCGGCACCGACGGCAAGCTGGGCGGTCAGGCCAAGGTGCCGGGCGTCGCGGGCACCTGGAAGGACCTGACCGACAATGTCAACGTCATGGCGGCCAACCTCACCGAGCAGGTCCGCGGCATCGTGAAGGTGGTGACCGCGGTGGCCAACGGCGACCTCAAGCCGAAGCTGACGGTGAACGCGAAGGGCGAAGTGGCGGCGCTCGCCGAGACGATCAACAACATGACCGCGACCCTCGCGACGTTCGCCGACCAGGTGACGACCGTGGCGCGCGAAGTCGGCGTGGAAGGGCGGCTGGGCGGCCAGGCCAACGTGCCGGGCGCGGCGGGCACCTGGAAGGACCTGACCGGCAACGTGAACCTGCTGGCGGCCAACCTCACCACCCAGGTGCGCGCCATCGCGGAAGTTGCGACGGCGGTGACCCAGGGCGACCTGACCCGGTCGATCCAGGTCGAGGCCAGGGGCGAAGTGGCCGAGCTCAAAGACAACCTGAACACGATGATCGACAACCTGCGGCTCACCACGGACCGGAACACCGAGCAGGACTGGCTCAAGACCAACCTCGCGCGGTTCACCGGCATGCTCCAGGGGCAGCGAGACCTGGCGACGGTGGGCCGGATGCTGCTCTCGGAGCTCACCCCGCTTGTCAACGCGCACCAGGGGGTGATCTACCGGGTCGAAGGCACCGAAGAGCCCGAGCTCCGGCTGATCGCCGCCTTTGCCGACGACGGCCAGAACGGACATCGCCAGTCGCTCCGGGTGGGCCAGGGGCTGCTCGGCCAGTGCGCCATCGAGAAGCGCCGGATGGTGGTCGCCGATCTTCCGAACGACACGGTGGCGGTCAGCTCCGGCTTGTTCAACGCGGTGCCCCGCAACGTGATCGTGCTGCCGGTGCTGTTCGAGGATGAAGTCAAGGCGGTGATCGAGCTCGCCTCGCTCAGCCACTTCACCGCATCGCATCTCGCGTTCCTCGAGCAGCTCACCGCCAGCATCGGCATCGTGCTCAACAGCATCGAGGCCACGATGCAAACGGAAGGTCTGCTCAAGCAGTCGCAGCAGCTGGCGGCCGAGCTGCAGACCCAGCAGAAGGAGTTGCAGCAGACCAACGAGCAACTGGCGCAGAAGGCGCAGCAGCTGGCCGAGCAGAACGCCGAGGTGGAGCGGAAAAACCAGGAGATCGAGCAGGCCCGCCGCGCGCTCGAGGAAAAGGCGAGCGAGCTGGCCCTCACGTCGAAATACAAGTCGGAGTTCCTCGCCAACATGTCGCACGAGCTGCGCACCCCGCTCAACAGCATCCTGATTCTGGGGCAGCAGCTCGGAGAGAACTCGGAGGGCAACCTGCTGCCGAAGCAGGTCGAGTTCGCCCGCACCATCCACGGGGCGGGTACCGACCTGCTCAATCTGATCACCGACATTCTCGACCTCTCCAAGATCGAATCGGGCACCGTGACCGTTTCGCCCGAGGAGGTAGCGGTGAACAGCCTCCTCGAGGCGCTGGCTCGGCCCTTCCGGCACGAAGCGGACAACCGCAATCTGTCGCTGCAGGTCCAGATCGACCCGGGCCTCGGCCGCACCATCGTGACCGACACGAAGCGGCTCACCCAGGTGCTCAAGAACCTGCTCTCGAACGCCGTCAAGTTCACCGAGCATGGAGGGGTCCGGATCTGCGTCTCCCCCGCCGCCGCGGGGTGGAACACCGATCACCCGATCCTCAAGCGGACCGCCAGCGTCGTGGCGTTCGAGGTGTCCGATAGCGGCATCGGGATTCCGCAGGAAAAACAGCGGATCATTTTCGAAGCCTTCCAGCAGGCCGACGCCGGCACCAGCCGCAAGTACGGCGGCACCGGCCTGGGCCTCGCGATCAGCCGCGAGCTGGCGGGCCTGCTCGGCGGTGAGATCCAGCTTCGCAGCACACCGGGCAAGGGGAGCACCTTCACGCTGTACCTGCCGCAGACCTACGTCGGGCCGACGGCCGCGGTGACCGGCACGACCGAGTCCGAATCGAGGCCGGCCCGCACCGGCACCTTCCCGGCGGTGCGGGTCTGGGATCGTCCCGTCGAGGCGATTCCCGACGACCGGCACCAGCTCGAGGACGGTATGCCCGTGCTTCTGATCGTCGAGGACGACCCGCATTACGTCAGGGTCCTGGTGGATGCGGCCCGGGCGCAAGGCTTCAAGGTGCTGGTCGCCATGCGCGGCGACGACGCGCTCGCCCTGGCGCGGCAGTATCACCCCACCGCCGTGTCGCTCGACGTCTTCCTCCCCGACATGCTGGGGTGGACGGTGCTCAACCAGCTGAAGCAGGACCCGGCGCTCAGACACATCCCGGTCCAGATCGTGACGCTCGACGAGGACCGGCAGCACGGGTTGGCCCGCGGCGCCTTCAGTTTCCTGCCCAAACCCACCACGACCGAGGGACTGGAGCTGGCGCTGTCCCGGATCAGGGATTTCTCGGCGCCCCGCTCCAAGCGGCTCCTCGTGATTGAAGACAACGAAGCCGAACGGCTGGGCATCAGCCAGCTCCTGGGGCACGACGACGTCGAGATTTCCACGGCGGGCACCGGATCGGCGGCGCTCCTGGCGCTTCGCGAGCGGCCCTACGATTGCGCGGTCCTCGACCTCCGGCTGCCGGACATGTCGGGCTTCGAGATCCTCGAAGCGATCCGCGACGACGCGGCGCTCTCGGACCTCCCGGTGGTGGTGTTCACCGGGAAGGAGCTCTCGCCGGAAGAAGACTCCCGGCTCCACACGCTGGCCCGGAGTGTCGTCGTCAAGGGGGTGGAATCCCCCGAGCGGCTGCTCGACGAGACCGCGCTTTTCCTCCACCGCGTCGTGTCGAGCCTGCCGCCCGACAAGCAGCAGATGCTCGACCGGCTCCACCGTTCCGATGACGACCTGGTGGGCAAGAAGGTGCTGGTCGTCGATGATGACGTGCGGAACATCTTCGCGCTGAGCAGCGTCCTCGAGCGGCGCGGCATGGAGGTGCTGACGGCGGGCACCGGGCACGAGGCGATCGCCACCCTCGAGGCGACACCCGATGTCGCGATTACCCTCATGGACCTCATGATGCCCGAGATGGACGGCTACCAGACGATGCAGGCGATCCGGCAGAAAGCGGAGTTCCGCCGGCTTCCCATCATCGCGCTCACCGCGAAGGCGATGAAGGGCGACCGGGAGAAGTGCCTGGAAGCGGGCGCCTCGGATTACCTGGCCAAACCGGTCAACACCGAACAGCTTCTCTCCGCGTTACGCATGTGGCTGCACCGGTAGCGGCGGAGGTGGCCATGCCGGCCCGCGAGCCGGTCAACATCCTTCTGGTCGACGACCAGCCCGGCAAGCTGCTCAGCTACGAAGCCATCCTGAGCGGGCTGGGCGAAAACCTGATCAAGGCCAACTCCGGCCGGGAGGCGCTGGAGCACCTTCTCAAGACCGATATCACCGTCGTCCTGATGGATGTGAGCATGCCGGAGCTGGACGGCTTCGAGCTCGCCGAAATCATCCGGCAGCATCCGCGATTCCAGAAAACCGCCATCATTTTCGTCTCGGCGGTTCACTTGAGCGACCTCGACCAGCTCAAGGGGTACCAATCCGGCGCGGTGGACTACGTCTCGGTCCCGGTGATTCCCGAGGTGCTCCGGGCCAAGGTCAGCATCTTTGCCGAGCTGTACCGCAAGACCCGCGACTCGGAGCGGCTCACCCGCGAGCTGGAACACCGGGTCACCGCGCGCACCGCCGAGCTCGAGGCGTCCATGCGGCGCCAGATGGCGCTCACCGAGCAGCTTCGCGAAGCCGACCGGCGAAAGGACGAGTTCCTCGCCCTGCTGGCCCACGAGCTCCGCAATCCCCTGGCGCCGGTCGTGAACGCCGTCAACATCATGCGCATGAAGGAACACGTCGACCCGGATCTCCTCTGGTGCCGCCAGGTGATCGAGCGGCAGGCCACCCAGCTGACCCGGCTGGTGGATGATCTTCTCGACGTCTCGCGCATCACGCTGGGCAAGATCAAGCTCCGCCCCGAGCGCGTGGAAATCGTCGCCGCCATCGCGGGGGCGGTGGAGATCAGCCGTCCCCTCATCGAAGCGCACCGCCACGAGTTCGTCGTGACCGTGCCGGAGCATCCGATCGTGCTCAGCGGGGACCTGGCCCGGCTCACCCAGGTCGTCGCCAATCTGCTCAATAACGCCGCCAAATATCAGAACGAAGGCGGCCGGATCGATCTCCTCGTCGAGCAGGCCGGGCATGAAGTGGTGATTACGGTGCGAGACCGCGGCATCGGTATCCCGACGCAGATGCTCTCGGAAGTCTTCGAGCTCTTTTCGCAGGGCGAACGCACCCTGGATCGGTCGCAAGGCGGGCTGGGAATCGGGCTCTCCCTGGTCAAAACGGTCGTGGAGATGCACGGCGGGAGCGTGAGCGCCACCAGCGAAGGCGTCGATCGCGGCAGCGAATTCGTGATCCGGCTCCCCTGCCTGCGTCGCGAGGAATCCGAGGGACACCAGGAGGCGCCCTCCGGCCTGCGTCAGGCCTCCCCGCCCCGCCGGATCCTTGTGGTCGACGACAGCAAGGATGCCGCGGAGAGCCTTGCGATGCTGCTCTCCCTGAGCGGCCATCAGGTGGCGGTGGCGCACGACGGCGTCCAGGCGCTGGAGATGGCCGCCGCCGAGCGCCCCGAGGTGATCCTGCTCGACATCGGTCTCCCCGGCATGGACGGCTACGAGGTCTGCCGCCGCGCGCGACAGGGTGGGCTGACCGACACGCTCATCATCGCGATGACCGGCTACGGCCAGGAGCGGGACCGCCAGCGCAGCAAGGACGCGGGATTCGATACGCACACCGTCAAGCCGGTCGAGCTCAACCACCTCATGGAGCTACTCGCCTCGCACCGCTAGATTCCCCGCACCCCCTCTGCCCGGCCGATCCAGTCACCCTTCGGAGCTTCGCATGGCGAACGCGACGGTCCCCCTCACCCGCCGCCGGTTTCTGGAGACGAAGCGGCGCGATGCGTGGTGGATCCAACCGCTGGTCGTCTTCATCATCCTCGGGAGCTTTCTGGTCTACACGACCTGGGCCGCCTTCCAGAACGAGCACTACTCCTTTGGCCCGTACCTCTCCCCGTTCTACAGCCCGGAGATTTTCGGGAGCTCGCCGCACGCATGGCTGGGCCCGAAACCGGGCTGGTGGCCCGGCTGGCTGCCGTTCAGTCCGGCGCTCGTGATTCTTCCCTTCCCGGCGCTCTTCCGGTTCACCTGCTATTACTACCGCGGCTCATATTACCGGGCGTTTTGGGCCGATCCGCCGGCGTGCGGCGTCGGTGAGCCGCGCAATACCTATCTGGGCGAGCGCTACTTTCCGCTGATTCTGCAGAACGTGCACCGGTACTTCATGCTCTTCGCCGTGATCTTTCTTTTCATCCTCGCCAACGATGTGTGGAAGGCGCTCTGGTGGACCGACCCCGCCACCGGGGCCGCCGAGTTCCACGTGGGCCTCGGAACGATGATCCTCGCCGCGAACGTCGTGTGCCTCGCCGGTTACACCATGGGATGCCACTCGATGCGGCACATTCTGGGCGGCTTCCGTGATCAGTTCTCCCGGACCAGGGTATTCCGAACACCGTACGCCTGCGCCACCTGCCTCAACTCGGCGCACCACCTATGGGCCTGGGTGAGCCTCTTCACGGTGGCGGGAAGCGACGTATACATCAGGCTGTGTTCCATGGGGATCCTGACCGACCCGAGGATCCTCTGATGACCGAGATCCAGACTTTCGATCACGATGTGCTGGTCATCGGCGCGGGCGGCGCCGGGCTCCGCGCCGCGATCGAGGCCGCGTCGAAGGGCGTCTCGGTCGGCCTCGTCTGCAAATCGCTGCTCGGCAAGGCGCACACTGTGATGGCGGAAGGCGGGGTCGCCGCCGCCATGGGCAATGTGGACGACCGCGACAACTGGCGGGTGCATTTCACCGACACCCTGCGCGGCGGCCAGTATCTCAACAACTGGCGGATGGCCGAGCTGCACGCGAAGGAAGCGCCCGACCGCGTGCGGGAGCTGGAAGCCTGGGGGGCGCTCTTCGACCGCACCGCCGACGGCAAGATCCTGCAACGGAATTTCGGCGGACACCGCTATCCCCGGCTCGCGCACGTCGGCGATCGCACCGGCCTCGAAATGATCCGCACCCTCCAGGATCACGGAATCCACCAGGGCATCGACGTGCACATGGAGGTGACGATCGTCACGCTCTTTACCCGGGAAGGACGGGTTGCGGGGGCGCTGGCGTACGACCGGGAGCGGGGCCGGTTCCGGCTGTTCCGCGCCCGGGCCATCGTCATCGCCACCGGCGGGGTGGGCCGGGCATACCAGATCACCAGCAACAGCTGGGAGTACACCGGCGACGGCCAGTCGCTTGCGCTCCAGGCGGGCGCCGCGCTGCAGGACATGGAGTTCCTGCAGTTCCACCCCACCGGGATGGTGTGGCCGCCCAGCGTGCGCGGGATCCTCGTCACCGAAGGGGTACGCGGCGAAGGGGGCGTCCTCAAGAACAGCGAGGGACGCCGGTTCATGTTCGAGGACATCCCGGAGAATTACCGGGCCCAGACCGCTGACACCCCGGAGGAGGGGTGGCGGTATGTGACCGGAGACAAGGATGCCCGCCGCCCTCCCGAGCTGCTGACTCGCGACCATGTCGCGCGGTGCATCGTGCGCGAGGTGCGGGAGGGTCGGGGCAGTCCGCACGGCGGCGTGTTCCTCGATATCGCCTGGATTAGGGAGAGGCTCCCCAAGGCCGCCGAGCACATCAGGAAAAAGCTCCCCAGCATGTACCACCAGTTCAAGCAGCTCGCCGACATCGACATTACCACGACGCCGATGGAGGTCGGCCCCACGACCCATTACATGATGGGCGGGATTCGCGTCGACGGCGACTCGCAGATGAGCACGGTGCCGGGGTTGTTCGCCGCCGGCGAGGCGGCGGCGGGTCTCCACGGCGCCAACCGGCTGGGAGGTAATTCCCTCTCCGATCTGATCGTCTTCGGCAAGCGCGCCGGGGAATTCGCGGCCGACTTTGCCCGGGCGAACCCCGCGGTGGCGCCGGATGGCGGGGAGGTCAAGGAAGCGGCGCGCGACGCGCTCGCCCCGTTCGACCGGCCCACCGGCGAGAGCCCGTACGCGGTCCAGCACGATCTTCAGGAGATGATGCAGGACCTGGTCGGCATCGTCCGGACCGAGTCCGAAATGATCCGCGCGGTCGAGGGACTCGTGCGGTTGCGGCAGCGCGCGGCACGCGTGGGGGTGAGCGGGAACCGGGAGTACAATCCGGGATGGCACACCGCGCTCGACCTCCGGCACCTCCTCACCGTCTCCGAGGCGATCGTCAGCGGCGCCCTGGCGCGCAAGGAGAGCCGGGGAGGACATTTCCGGAACGATTTCCCCGAGAAACGCGCCGAGTACGCCGGGTTCAATTACGTGTTACGCCCCGGGGCGGACGGCGGCATGGAGCTCGGCAAGGAGCCGATTGCGCCGATGCGGGATGACTTGAAGGCGCTGGTGGAGGAGTTCAAGTAGCGCCATCAGCCATCAGCCATCCGCCGTCAGCCATCAGTCGAGGGCGGCGGGCTGAAGGCTGACAGCACCGAAAGGCGGCGATGCCCAAAGCGACGTTCGAACTCTTCCGAGGCAACTCTGGCACCGGGCAGCTCGTCCCCTACGAGACCGACGTCTCCGAAGGGATGGTGGTGCTCGACGCCGTGCACGAGATCCAGGCCACCCAGGCCACCGACCTCGCGGTGCGCTGGAATTGCAAGGCGGGCAAGTGCGGCTCCTGCTCGGCCGAAATCAACGGCAAGCCCCGGCTGATGTGCATGACCCGGCTCAACGAGCTCGACCTCGCGCAGCCGGTGACGGTGGAACCGATCCGCGCCTTTCCGCACCACAAGGACCTCGTCACCGACCTGAGCTGGAATTTCCGGGTCAAGCAGCAGATCCGGAAATTCACACCCCGGCCGCCCGACGCCCCCGACGGAACCTGGCGCATGCAGCAGGAAGACGTGGACCGGGTGCAGGAGTTCCGGAAGTGCATCGAGTGTTTTCTCTGCCAGGACGTCTGCCACGTGCTCCGGGATCATCACCTGCACGAGGAGTTCATCGGGCCCAGGTACCTCGTGCACGTGGCGGCACTCGAAATGCACCCGCTCGACACCCTGGACCGCCGGGATGAGCTCCGGAAGGCGCACGGCATCGGCTACTGCAACATCACGAAGTGCTGTACGACTGTGTGCCCCGAGAGCATCAAAATCACCGACAACGCGATTATACCGCTCAAGGAACGGGTGATGGACCACGCGTTTGATCCGATCGTCAAGCTGGTCGGCATGGTGCGTGGCACGATCGCCGGACCGTGAAGAGGGAGAGCCTCATGTTCGAATTAAAACCGATATCGCCGGGCGGCATTCCAGCCGCACTCCAGAAAGCCGAGCGCTACCGGCTGCTCAACGAGCCCACCGCGGCGGAGAGCATCTGCCTCGACATCCTCGAGGTGGAGCCCGGCAACCAGGCCGCGCTGGTCATGCTGCTCCTGGCGCGCACCGACCAGTTCGCCGATACCAAGGGCGCGGGCCTTGCCAAGGCAAAAGAGGTCCTGCCGAGGCTCCGGGACGAATACACCCGCGCGTATTACGCCGGCGTGATGTATGAGCGCCACGCGAAGGCACTTCTCAGGGCCGGGCGCCCCGGGACCTCGCCGATGGCGTACGAGGCCTTTCGCATAGCGATGGAGCATTACGAGCGGGCGCTCGCCCACCGCTCCGGCGACAACGACGAGGCCGCGCTCCGGTGGAATACCTGCGCCCGCATCCTGAATGCTTCCCCGCACCTCGCTCCGCGGAGCGAGGGTCGCTACGAACCCGTACTGGACGACTGAACTCATGCGCACCCGCCTGCTCGCCGCCACGCTTCCGCTGCTGCTCCTGCCGCAATCCCGCGGCGCCGATCCGAAACTCAAGCAGGAGGCCGTCACCCTCGTCGAGCAGCGCGCCACCAGGCTCGCGGCGCTCAGCGACCAGGTCTGGGCCTTTGCCGAGACCGCGCTCCGCGAAACCAAATCCTCGTCGCTGCTGGCCGAGTACGCCGAGCAGCAGGGATTCCGCGTGACTCGCGGGGTCGCGGGTATGCCGACTGGGTTCGTCGCCGAATTCGGGAACGGCCGGCCCATCATCGGCATCATGGGCGAGTATGACGCATTGCCGGGCATTTCCCAGAAGGCGGTTCCGCAGCGCGAGGCGCTGACCGCCGGTGCGCCGGGCCACGGCTGCGGACACAACCTGTTCGGCGTGGCGAGCCTCGGCGCGGCGGCGGCGGTCAAGGACCTGATCGCGAGCGGAAAGGTCAAGGGCACCATCCGTTTCTATGGCACGCCCGCGGAGGAATCGGTCGGCGGAAAGGTTTACATGACCCGGGACGGGGTCTTCAAAGATGTCGACGCCATGCTGGTCTGGCATCCTGGCGACCGCATCCAGGCCGACAACAGCAGCAGCCAGGCGATCGTCGATTTCGTCGTCGAATTCCGCGGGAGGACCGCGCACGCGGCGTTTGATCCGTGGAACGGACGGAGCGCCTCCGACGCCGGCGAAGCCTTTGTCAACGGCGTCAACATGCTGCGCGAGCATGTGCGGCCCTCGGTGCGGATGCATTATGTCGTCCAGCGGGCCGGCGACGTCCCCAACGTGGTGCCCGATTACGCGAAAGTCTGGATGTGGGTGCGCGATTCCAAGGGCGCCGGAATCGAGCCGGTGCTGGCGAGGGTTCGGCAGATCGCGGAAGGGGCGGGTCTCATCGCCGGAGTCGAATCCAAGCTCACCATCCAGGCGGGGGATTACGAGATCCTGGTCAACGACGCCGGAACCCGGCTGCTCGACAAGAATCTCAAGTGGCTGGGGCCGATCACCTACACCGGGGAAGAGCAGGAATTCGCGAAGGCCATCCAGCGCGCCGTGGGTATCGCGGAGCGCGGCGTCGTGGGAGATGTGCAGCCGATGATCGACCCCGCGCCCGCCGCCCCCGAGGGCGGCTCGACCGACGTGGGCGATGTGAGCTGGATCGTTCCCACGATCAATCTCACGGTTACCACCGGCGTCTGGAACTCACCATGGCATGCCTGGCCGGTCGTGGCGACGGGCGGAATGTCGATCGGGCACAAGGGAATGGTCTACGCCGCGAAGGCGCTGGCCGTCACCGCGATCGACCTCTTCGTCGACCCGGCGATGCGCGGGGCCATGCGCGCCGAATTCACCAAGCAGACACAGGGGTTCGTGTACAAGCCGTGGATTCCGGCAGGGCCGCCGCCGATCCCCACGCCGTAGGTGCGGGGATCGTGCTAACCGCTAACAGCTGGCCGCTGGGCATAGCAATTAGCAGTTCGCAGTTAGCTCTTCTCGTCCCCCGACCCCAATCCGCTCTTCGCCACCAGCTGCGCCGCAAGCACCGTCTGAATCACCGCCGCGATGTTGTTGGTCGCGGAGTTGGCGGCGCCGCCCGACTCGCCGCCGCTGATCGTGACCAGGCGGGCCTTGGCCAGCGCGTCCGCGATCACCGGCGCGATATCGGGAATCATCTCGATCTGGCGGTACTTGAAATAGTTCTCCCCGCCTTGTCGCACCGCCTCGTTCACCTTCCGAATACTCTCCGCGGTGGCTTCGGCGATCGTCCTGATCTTGATCGCCTCGGCCTCGGCGCGCGCCGTCGCCTCGATCTTGACCCGCTCCGCGTCCGCCCTGGCCTGAGCGATCTGAGTGGCTTCGAGCTCCGCCGCACGCTGCACCCCCAGCGCCTCCTGGCGCTTGGCCTCCGCCTGGGCGATGAGCGCCGCGTTCGACGCCTTGGTCTGCTCCAGTTCGCGGCTCGCATCGGAGATGGCCCGCTCGGCTCCGAGCTGGGCTTCCTTGGCGCGCCGGTTCTGCTGCGCCGTCGCGATGTCCGCATTGGCCTGCGCCTCGGCCGCTGACTGCCGGCGGCGGGCCTCAGCCACCTCGGACTGCACCACCTTGATGTTGAGCGAATTGAAGACCAGCCCCAGGTCGGTGAGCTCCCGTGAGCACGCCTTCCGGATGATAATGGCGAGCGGATCGTCCTCCTCGCTCTCCGCCAGCTGCAGGTCGGTGCCGCGTCCACTGGTTTCGGCGGGGATCAGTGCCTTCACCCGCGGCGCGGTCTTGGCCGAGAAAAGTTGATCCTGGGTGAGGAGATTGATGGCGCGGCGCCCCGAGCTCGACAAGAGATCGGTGATGGTATTGAGCTGATCGGCTTCCGGCTTGGCAAAGTACCGGTTCGCGGCCGTCTTGATCATCGTATCGCTATCCCCAACCGAGACGATCGCGCTCGCCAGGACCCGGATCTTGATGGGGCGAGGGACCCCGTTGTCGTCCATGTCCGCGGTCTGATCGGTGATGTCGAGATCGACGTTGATCACCTTGCTGGAAATCGTCGTACCGGTGGTGAGGAGCGGGATCTCCTTGGATTTCCCCGGGCCGCGGTAGATCACCGTCGATCCCTGCAGCCAGCTCACCAGCCGGATCGTGCCCGCCTGCACGTCGCGCAAAAAGGCGGACACGATGAGGGGGAGCAGGCCGAGCACGCCCGCTACGATGGCCACGATGATCAGCGTCTGACTCATGACATTGCCTCCGGCGGGCGCGGGCCCGCATACGAGACGGTACAGCGGTTGCGCTCGGCGTCCACGTCCTCGACGCGGAGCAGGTCGCCCCGGCGGATGCGCCGCGTGCGCGACCGCTCTTCGGGAACCACGGTGCCCAGGAGCTGGACGACCTGGCCGTCGAGCTCGATCCTCACCAGCCCCTGACCCTGCGCGTCGAAGTCCATCATCGCCTGCGCTTCTTCCATCACCGCGCTCTCCAGCATCAGGGCGGGACGCGATTCGAAGCGGAAGAGGAACTTCCAGACCGGTCCGACCAGCAAGCGCTCGAAGAGCACGCCACCGGCGACCGCGACAAGCGCCGTGAGGGGTTCCGGCAGAAGGGGATCGGCGAGAAGGCCGCTGGCGCCCGCGCCGACCAGGAAGCTGAAGAGCACCCGGGGAGAGAGAAGCGCGAGGAGGTGGGAGACTCCACCGCCGGAGTGCTCGGCGTGGTGCCCGGACGCATCACCGCCGTGGTGCCCGGCATGGCCGTCACCCGCATGGCCCGCATGCGCATCCGCCCCCCCGTGATGCGCGGCATCTCCGCCGTGGTGGCCGAAGCCGAGCACCGCCATCACGACCAGACCGGTCATGCCGAGCGCGAGCGAAAAGCCGTAGGGGCCCATAGGTTGGCGCTAAAGATACTGGAAATGGGAGGAGGCAGTCGGCAGGAGGCAATGGGCAGTAGATAAATGCATGTTCCTAGTGCCCACTGCCTAGTGCCGATTGCCTGCTGTACATTCGTTCCCCATGTCCTTTCTCAACCTCCATGAAGCCGAGGTGCTGGCGAGGGAGATTCTCCCCGCCCCGACGTACGACTATTTCGCGGGTGGTGCGAACGACGAGATCACCCTTGACGCCAACCGGCGCGCCTTCGACGAGATGGCAATCCGGTTTCGCGTGCTGGTAGACGTGAGCCGGCGCGATCTTTCGCTCCCGCTCCTTGGCAGTCGGGTTCCCGCACCGCTGGTCGTCGCGCCGATGGCCTTTCAGCGACTGGCGCATCCGGATGGGGAGCTCGCGACGGCGCGGGCCGCCGGTGCGCTTGGACTTCCGATGACGCTGAGCACCTTCTCCACCGTGTCTCTCGAGGAGGTTCGTGCCGCCACGTCCGCCCCGCTCTGGTTCCAGCTCTACGTCCACCAGGACCGCGGCATCACCAAGGGGCTGGTGGAGCGCGCGGCTGCAGCCGGCTATTCGGCGCTGGTCCTCACGGTCGACGTTCCCGAGATCGGCCGGCGCGAACGGGACGAGCGCAACGCCTTCCGGCTCTCTCCCGCCCTCCGCGTGGCGAATTTCCTCCCCGGTGCGAGCGATCCGCTTCAGGAAGCCGCCGACGGCTCCGGACTCGCCCACTTCGTCCATGGGATGCGCGACGCATCGCTCTCCTGGAAGGATCTCGAGTGGCTCGCGTCGCTCGCTCCGCTCCCGCTGGTGATCAAGGGACTGGTGCGCGCCGACGACGCCCGCCGCGCGGCCGGGCACGGCGCGGCGGGCATCGTCGTATCCAATCACGGTGGGCGACAGCTCGACACGGCGATCTCCAGTGTGCGCGCGCTGCCCGAGGTCGCCGAAGCCGTTGGCGACTCGATGCTCGTCATGGTGGACGGAGGGATCCGCCGGGGCACGGACGTGGTCAAGGCGCTGGCCCTGGGCGCCCGGGCCGTCATGATAGGCCGGCCGCTTCTCTGGGCGCTCGCCCTGGAGGGCGAGGCGGGGGTCCGGCGGGCACTCACGCTGCTGATCAACGAGCTCGACCTGGCCATGGCACTCGCCGGCGCGCCTCGACTGTCCGACATCACCCCCGATCTGCTGGCATGAGTTGGACTCAGCGCTACGATCCGGCCGGCTCGGCGGTACTCTCCACGCTCGCGGCCGCGCTTCCGATCGTGGTGCTGCTGGGCTCGCTCGCCTGGCTGCGCCTGCGGGCGCACCATGCGGCTCTGGCGGGACTGGTCACGGCATTGATCGTTGCCATCGCCATCATCGGCATGCCACTCGGCATGGCGCTCCGGAGCGCCGGCCTCGGCGCAGCCTTCGGACTCTTCCCCATCGGCTGGATCGTTCTCAACGTGATCTTTCTCCACCGCCTGGTGGAGGGCCGCGGGATGCTCGATGCACTGCGCCGGGGCGTGACGCAAGTCACTGCCGACCGGAGGCTGCAACTCCTTCTGGTGGCCTTCTCGTTTGGCGCCTTCATCGAAGGCGCGGCGGGATTCGGGACACCGGTCGCGGTGACCGGCGGCATCCTCATCGCGCTGGGGTTCAAGCCCCTCGAGGCGTCGGGACTCGCGCTGATCGCCAATACCGCCCCGGTCGCATTCGGCGCGCTGGGCACTCCCATCGTGGCACTCTCGGCGGTGACCGGACTCGACCTCCACGAGTTGAGCGCCCAAGTGGGGCACCAATTGCCGGTATTCTCGCTGATCGTACCGTTCTGGCTCATCTGGGCCTACACGGGATGGCGCCGGATGCTGGAAATCTGGCCGGCGATTCTGGTGGCGGGTGCGGCGTTTGCGGTCCCGCAATTTCTCGTGGCGACCCTTCACGGTCCCTGGCTCGTCGACATCGTCGCGGCGGCCTGCTCGATGACGGCACTCGTCGGGTTTCTCCGGGTCTGGCAGCCGCGCAATCATTCCATCGCCGCACCCTCGCGAAAGGAGGCGATCCCCGCCCGGGCCTGGATGCCCTGGATCGCACTCACGGTCCTGGTATTTCTCTGGGGGCTGCCGCAGGTCAAGAACGGGCTCAATGCGTTCTCGGCGCCGAAGATCCCCGTTGCCGGACTGCACAACCTGGTCGAGCGGGCTCCGCCGATCGCGGCGGCCGCGGCACCGGAAGCGGCGACCTTCACCTTCAATTGGCTCTCCGCGACGGGCACCGCCATTCTCGTCGCCGCACTGCTCACGGCGCTGATCTTCAGATACACGCTCCGGGAGCTCGCGTCCGAGTGGATCGCGACGCTCCGCGTGGTGCGAACGTCCCTCCTCACGATCGCGCTGATGCTCGGGCTCGGCTACGTCACCCGCTACAGCGGAGAAGACGCGATCCTCGGTCTCGCCTTCGCCAGGACCGGAATCTTCTATCCATTCTTCGGGACGATGCTCGGGTGGCTGGGGGTTGCCCTCACCGGCTCCGACACGTCGTCCAACGTCCTGTTCGGAAGCCTGCAGACGATCACCGCCAGACAACTCGGACTCGACCCGGTGATCATGGCGGCGGCAAACTCGTCCGGCGGGGTCATGGGAAAAATGATCGATGCGCAGAGCATCGTCGTGGCGAGCACCGTCACCCGGTCGGAGGGACAAGAGGGAGTGATCCTTCGGTTCGTCTTCTTCCACAGCGTGGCGCTCGCCTCGCTGGTCGGCCTTCTCGTCACCGTGCAGGCGTACCGGTAGCCTGAGACGGCGAATCCGGCCACGGCATTCCTCCCGCAGGTCCGCAAGGCTAGGCTTCAGCCATGCGCACATTCTCCATCCCATCGGTGGTCGCCGGATTTCTCCTCGTTGCCGGGTGCGCGAAGAGCGCACCGCCCCAGGCTCCACCGACCGAGCTCAACGATGCCTTGCAGGCGCCCCGCATCCGCACCCTGCTCAGGATCCTGGCCGCCGACAGCATGGAGGGGCGGCTGGCGGCTTCCCCCGGATACGCGCGGGCGGCAAAGTTCGTCGCGGAGGAAATGCAGCGGATCGGACTCGTGCCGGCGGGCGACAGCGGCTACTTCCAGCGGGTGGCCGCGCTGCGAACGGCGCAGGGTCGCCTCATGGTTCTCCCGGGATTCTCCGCCTGGGACACCATTCCGGAAGCGCAGCGGGTGCTGGACGTCAACGTCGTGGGGTTGATCGCGGGGTCCGACCCGGAGCTTCGCGAGGAGGTGGTCGTTGTGGGTGCCCACCTCGATCACATCGGCATCACCGGCCGGCCCGGCGCGCGTTGCCCCGCGATAGACGCCGACAGTATCTGTAACGGCGCCGACGACGATGCGTCCGGGGTGGTGACGGTGCTGGAGTCGGCGCGGGCGCTCGCCACGGGAGCCAAGCCGAGGCGGACCATCGTGTTCATCGCCTTTGCCGGCGAGGAGGGCGGTCCCTCGGGCTCACGCTGGTACATCGAGCATCCGGTGCGGCCGATCGCGAAGACCGTCGCGCAGCTGCAAATCGAAATGGTCGGGCGCCCCGATTCGCTCGCCGGAGGCCCCGGCAAGGCGTGGCTGACGGGTTACGAGCGTTCGACCATGGGCGAGATGCTGGCTGCGGCGGGAATCCCCGTTGTCGCCGACCCGCGACCCGCCATGAACTTCTTCCGGCGCAGCGACAACTACCGGTTTGCCCTGGCGGGGATTCCGTCGCACGGCTTCTCATCCTTCGGCATGCACGCCGACTACCATAAGGCCGGCGACGAAGCGGAGAAAGCCGACTGGGATCACATGGCGACGGTGATCCGGGGCGCGGCAGAGGCCGTCCGTTTGCTCGCCGACGGCCCGCGTCCCGAGTGGAAGCCGGGGGGACAACCTCTTCCGGTCCCGCCGCCTCCCCCGCCCCCGCCAGCGGCCCGGCCCTGATGGCCTGAGTCAGGTGTTGGGGCCGGTGGCGTCCGGCGCCTTGGTGAGAATGGCCGCGAGACGGGAGGCGTCGATGTTGCCTCCCGAGATCACGCAGCAGATGGTCCCGCCGCCGACCTTCCCCGAAAGCGCTGCGGCGAGCGATAGCGCTCCCGCACCCTCCGCCACGATATGCATCCGGTCCACCAGCATCCGGATCGCCTCGGCGGCCTGCTCGAGCGTCACCACCGCGGAGCCTTCGATGAGGGTCCGCAGCATCGGCCACATTTCGGGAAGCAACCCGCTGGAGCCGGCGCCGTCGACGAAGCTCGGTGTGTACGACACGGTCTGCGGTGATCCCGCCTCGAGCGACCGAGTGAGTGGCGCGGCGGTTTCCACCTCGCACGCGATCACCCGCGCTCCCGGTTCCAGCGCCTTGAGCGCGCTCGAAATGCCGCAGGCGAGCCCGCCGCCGCCGAAGGGTACCAGCACCTTCTCGACGTGCGGCAGGTCTTCGAGGATTTCGGTCGCGATCGTGGCGTTCCCCGCCATCACCGCAACATCGGAAACCGGATGAATAAACCGGCCCTGCACTCCCTCGTAGCGGCGCTCCAGCAGCACACGCCACCAGCGGTCGAACGCCACCGGAACGATCCTGGCGCCAAGCCGGTCGAGCGCGGCGAGCTTGACCTCAGGGGCGTGATCGGGAACGATGGCGGTGAATGGGATGTTCCGCTCCCGGGCGCAGAAGGCAAGGCCAAGCGCCATGTTGCCGGCACTTGCGGTGTAGATCCCCTGCTTCAGGACCTCCGGCGCGAGGCCGCCAATCGCGTTGCGCGCGCCGCGGATCTTGAATGAGCCTACCGGCTGCAGCGTCTCGAGCTTGAGCCAGATCTCCCTGGGGCCATCGTATGGCAACCGCACCAGCGGTGTGCGCACCGCGGAGTCTTGAATCCGGGTGCGCGCCTGGCGGATGGCGTCGAGCGGAATCCGCTCGGGAAGCCTGTCGGACACTCGATTGTGCTCCTGGTTGGGGCCGTAACCTATGCCCGGAATTCCGCATACGCTACCGGTGTCAGCGCCGGCGGCCCCCCCGGCGCGACGGATGTCGGTATCGCGTCTGGTGGGATCGGCCGGCGGATTGCGCCAGAAGCTGCGTCAGCTCCCCGAGCGTTTCGGCACGAAGCGGAGGCGCTCCTCCTCTTACCACGGCGAACCGAACGGGGCGGTCCAGGACTGGCAGCTCGTCGGGGGTGAGGCGCCGGGCCTGTCCCTCGCGCAGCCGGATTCGGACGATCGCCTCACCTCCAAGGACCTCGTAGTCGAGCGGCACGGCGTCGCCCCGGATCCGGATCATCGACGGCAGTGCGTCGAGCCGCCGGCGCTCGCCCTCCGGAACCATCGTCTCCGGCTCCAGCGCAACCGGGGTCTCGAGAAAACTCTTCCAGGTCGACACGTTCCGAAGCTGCTCCATCAGCCGGCCCCGCATCGCCTCGTCCGATGCGATGCTCTGCCGGCCTCCCGAGCGCCGCCACCATTCGCGCAGGGTATCCGCCGCACGGCGGATCCCGCCCTGATCGGGATGGGTCGTTTCCCCGTCGAGCAGGGCTTGCGCCAGCCCGCGGCGGACGGCTTCGTGCAGATCCGGCGGAATCCGATCGGTGAGCGGCTCGATGTCGCTTTCGAGCTCGAAGCCGAAATAGGTGAGTCGGCGCGACAGGGCGAGCTGCTGATGCTTGCGCGGACCGGTGAGCACGATGGTCGGCGGGCTCAGCGTGGCATGTCGCCGAACCAGGTCATATGCGATGGTCGTGCCCTCGACCGAAGCCCGGGGAATGCCGAACCGGTCAGCAAAAAAGCGGATGGTCCCCACGATCGCGCCCCAGCTCCCCGCCACCGAGGTCTTGGAAACACGAACCTCGAGTCCGTCGGCGGTGTGCTCATCGATAACGAGGTCGAAGGGCATTACGCGCGCGAGCAGTTCCGCAAAACCGTGACGCAGCGCGCGGTTCGCGTACGGCAGCGTGCGCGGGAGCGGCAGCTCCAGCGAGCGATACACCGACGCGGTTCCCATCGCGGCGTCTTCGATGGCCTTGATGAGGACGCCCCGCCGCTCGCCCCATTCCGTCAGTCCTTCGTCGAAGACGTGTCGGGGGAGGCCGTACACCTCCCCAAGGGAGCCGTGCTGGTTCACCGCCTCGGCGTAGAGGTTGTAGGCGGTGAGATGATCGCTTCCCTGCACCAGCACACCGTGCAGCTCGCGCTCTTCCCGCGTCATGCGGTGCAGCGAGTCGATGTTGGAACAAACGGCGGCGAGCGGGACCAGCTCGGGTTCCGCCTGGATCAGGAGCTCGGCCCAGGGCCGGTCCACCGGCATCGCCTCGACTTCTTTGCCATAGTCGGTGAGCCGCCCGTTCGCCACCATGCCGCGCGCGCTCAGGAGCTCGACCGCGCGGCGATAGGCGATCCGGTCCAGCGCCACCGGCAGATCGAGATCGCCGGCGTCGACGCCGAGCGCCGCGCAGGTCAGCGCCACGCGCTCGGCGTCACCCGCGAGCTGGAATTCCGGAGGGGTGGGGCGCAGCGCGTCGAAGTCGAGCGGCCGGTCGGAGAGGATCGTCACCTCTCCGTTCGGGACCCGGCCGTGCACGCGTCCCGCCATCTGCAGGATTTCGTTGGCGCCGAGGTAGGTCCGGTGAAGCACGTTGCGGCCGCGATCCACCTTGTTGCCGTAACGCGCGTCGTAGACCACCACCGTGTCGAGACCGGGAATGTTGAGCGCCGATTGCCCGGCGGCGGTCATCGCGAGAAGAAACGGACGTTCGACCGATCCCTCGAGGAATGGACGGATGACCCGGATCGGCTCGCCCCCGTGATAGAACGCCGCCGACAGGCGGGGCCATTGTTCCCCGATATCCGCCGCGAGCCGTTCCACTTCGGCGCGGGTCGGAACGAACACCGCCACCCCGCGGCGTTCCTTCATGACGTGACGCAGGAAGCGGTCATCGAGAAATTCCGCGACGTCCTTTGGCACGACGGTGACCTTCGCGCGGAGTCTGGGGTCGAAGGCGCTGGTCTCCAGCACTTCGGCGCTGTCGAGGTACTTCGCGTAGAAGGAAGGATCGACCGTCGCGGAGAGCCAGATGAACCGGCAGCCGGTCCGTTTCCCAAGCGCAAGGCAGAGCTCGAGCTCGGCGGAAGTCTGATGAATTTCGTCCGCGATCAGGGTGTCGCGCGTATCGATCAGGTCATCCTGAAACCACCGTCGCGCGATGCCGGTGGTGACGATGACCACATTCCATGAGGGGGTCTCCGGCGTCGCCTCGCGCTCCCGATTCACGACGCCATATCGCAGCGATTCCCCCAGAATCGCCTGGGCGATGGGCCGGATCGAGAGGGTTTTGCCCGTCCCGGTGCCCGCCACGATACCGAATGCCTTGCCCGCGGCGGCCCACTCCCACAGCATCGGACCATGCTTCTGCTGGAGAAGGGTGGGAACGTCGATACCGAGCGCCAGTTCGATGGTCTCGCAGGCGGCGCGCGTCGGGGCGATGACGATGACACGCCCGCGCGGGTGCCGGGCGTTCCGGTACGCGGCGGGATCGAGCGGGAGATGGTGGTCGCGGATCGGATGCATGGCGATCCGCGGAAGTTAACGCCCCGTCAGCGATTCATCCCCACCTTGACGCCTGCGAGGAGGATGAGCGCGCGGTTCTTGATGTCGTTGGCGTCCGCCGACTGGTCGAGTTTGGTCAGCCCCAGGTCGTATCGCAGGCTCACCGTGGTACGGCCGAGGTCGGCGCCCAGGCCGAAGATCATGCTGGAATCGAACGAGCGGATGCTTTCCGCTTCGCCGTCCGAGTCACACCCCCCCGCGAGCTCGTTGCCGCCCTGCGCCAGTTTCAGCCGGCATCCGACCCGGTATGCGACGCCCGGTCCGGCAAAGAGAACCCCTGTCATTCTTCCCTCGGGCCCCATGGGAAATCGGAGCTTGGCGAGCAGGGGGATCTGGATATAGGTCAGCTTGATCGTGGCGCTGAGACCGCCCTCTTCCGATTTGATTCCCTTTTCCACCATGAGGATCTGCGGCTCGAGCGCGAGGACCCGGCTGAAACCCAGAGTGAGAAAGCCTCCCACCGCCGTTCCGGTCACCAGCTTGCTCTCCCCGCCGACGTCCGCGCCGCCCGCTTTCGACAACGAGAGTCCGACGAAACCGCCGAAGGTGTGATCGCGGAGCTGCGCGGCGAGCGGCGCGGCGCCTCCGGTCACGAGTGCCAGAACGAAGGCGGGGAGGACACGATTCATGGGGAAGCTCCGGAGTGATCGAGACGAGAACGGTTGGGCGCCGTTGAACCTCACCAGATGCCCGGCGACCGGCAAGCGGGGGAAACAGAAAACCCCGCCCGAGGGCGGGGCCTTCCGAACCCAGGCGGGGAGCCATGGGTCTTCTGGACTCGGCCGGGAAAAGGGAAGCCACAGGAGGCTTCAGGGAAGGACGGCCGCGTCCCTTTTCTTACGCCGCGCGACTAGTTGTTCCGGTCGCCCTGACGTCCATCGCGCCGGTCGTCCCGACGGTCATCTCTCCGGTCATCTCTGCGGTCATCCCGGCGATCGTCGTAGCGGTCATCCCGGCGCCAGTCGCGATCGTCATACCGGTCGAAATAATTGTCGTCATCGATCCGGTAGAACCGTCCGCCGCGCTCGTAGAGCCGAACCCTGTCGTACCCGCGGCGATACTGATCGTAGTACCCGTCGTGCCGGCGGTCGTAATAGACGACGATGACGCGCGCTTCCCGCCGGAACTTCTTGAACCACCCGTGATTGAAATGCCGGTCCCTGACGCGGATCCACTCCACCCTGCCTACCTGCCGGGGACGGTAATCGTATCGGTCCCGGCGATCTCCGATGATGACGCGGCCGCTGACCGGCCCGCCGCCGATGCGGATGTCCGCCTCCACTCGTTGAGCTGCCGCCGGGGTGGCCGTAAGCAGGGGCAGCAGAAAGGCGGAACTGAGTACGAGATTGCGAGCGCTCACGGTATCCTCCCGGAAGAAGAGCGGTGTAACTGGCTCCCCTTCAATGCGAGCGCTGTGCCATCTCCTATCTCATTGCGTGGCAACATGATACGTTGCCAATGAGGCCAAACCTGTCCTCCCTCCCGGACAGCTCTGCGCGGAGCGCGGGACATGGGGTAAGCCCTCACGCTATATTCGGCGCGGCGACTTCTTTCTTGAGGGTGGGTTCGTAATGCGTGGGTTCAAGGTGTCGGTCAGCAAGGATTACCTGGGCTTTTCCTCTGCGCATTTCATCACGTTTTCCGGCCACCAGTGCGAGTCGCTCCACGGGCACAACTACCGGATCGCGGTGACGGTCGAGGGAGACGTGGACCCGGAGTGCGCCTTCGTCGTGGACTTCGGGGTGATCAAGCGTATCGTGCGGCCACTGGTACAGGCGATGGATCACAAGGTCCTGCTCCCGTCCAAAAACACGAAGCTGGTGCTGCGGCAGGAGGACCAGCGGATGATGGTGGAGTATCTCGGAGCGGCCCGATTCGTCTTCCCGGTCTCGAATGTGGCGCTCCTGCCCATCAGCAACACCACGGCGGAGATGATTGCGGAGTACCTCGCGCACGAGGTCCGGCTGGCGTTCAAGGAGGAAGGTCTGCGTCGGCTCGAAGCGCTCGAGGTGGAAGTCGAGGAGAGCTTCGGGCAGTCGGGCTATTTCAGAATCGGGATGGGGGACTAGGGGTCAGCGGTCAGTGGTCAGTGGTCGGGGTCACGCCGACACGAACGGCTTCGACGGGCCCTGGAGACTCGAGCCCTCCGGAAGCTTCATGAGCACCACACGCTCGATCAGGCCTGCAACCTCGAAGTCTTTGGCGGTGATTCCTCCGGCGCTGTGAGTGGAGAGCGCCACCCGCACCGCAGGCCAGGTGACGGTGAGGTCGGCATGGTGATCGGCCGTTTCGCAAATGAAGGCGATCGCGTTTGCTACCAGCATCGAGCCGCGCCAGCCGTCGGTCTTGTAGGTCCTTCGAATGGCGCCATCCTCGAAGCTCCAGCCCGGAAGGCTCACCAGCCGCTCGCGGATCCCGGACTGCGAAAGAGGTTGCTCTGTGGCCATCATGCTCCTCCTTTCCTGGTCTTTCACCGACCCCTGACCCCTGACCCCTAATCTCCCAGGCTTATCCCCAGGTTCCTCGCCGTCATGATGATCCCGCTGTCCAGGGGCACGAGCTTCGGCTTGCCGATGATATCCACGAGTGGAACCCGGCCGACCTTCGGTGGGGTGTAGACGACGCACGACCCGAAGTCTCCCGCGGCGATGGCCCGGACCGCCCCCGAGCCGAATCGCAGGGCCAGCAACCGGTCGAAGGTCGTGGGTGACCCCCCCCGCTGGAGATGCCCGAGCACGAGACTCCGGGTTTCCTTGCCCGTGATGGTGGCGATGAGCTTGGCCACCTCCTCCCCGATGCCGCCGAGCCGTTCCGCCTTTCCGTCACGCGCAGTTTCCCGGAGCACAATCCGGCCACCTATGGGACAGGCCCCTTCGGCGACCACGACGATGGAAAACCGGCGTCCGCGCCGCTCCCGTTCGAGAATCTTTTCGCAGACTTTCTCGATATCATAGGGAATCTCGGGAATGAGAATGACGTCGGCACTTCCCGAGAGCCCGCTGTGCAGCGCGATCCATCCGGCGTAGCGCCCCATCAGCTCGATGACGAACACCCGATCATGGCTTTCGGCAGTGGTGTGAATCTTGTCGAGGGCGTCGGTCGCGGTGGCGACGGCGGTATCGAACCCGAAGGTGGACTCGGTGCCCGACACGTCGTTGTCGATGGTCTTCGGCACCCCGACTACCGGGATCCCCATCGTGAAGAGCTCGTGGGCGATGCCCAGGCTGCCGTCCCCGCCGATCGCGACGAGCGCGTCGAGCCGGTACGCCCGGAATGAATCGACGAGATCGCCGGAGCGGTCGATTTCCACGATGCTGCCGTCGTCGGTGGTCGTGGTCCAACGGAAAGGATTCCCGCGGTTGCTGGTGCCGAGGATGGTGCCGCCCAGATGCGTGATGCCCCGCACCGAGTCGGGACCGAGGGGAATGAGCCCTCCCGCCTGCTGGTGTGCCGGCCGGAGAAGCCCATCGTACCCGCGGCTGATCCCGAATGTCTCCCAGCCGCGCTGGTGGGCCGACAGCACGACCGCACGGATAACCGCATTGAGGCCGGGGGCGTCCCCGCCGCCGGTCGAAATAGCGATGCGCAGCGCCGTCAGGACACACCTCCCCGCATGAGCTTCACGACTTCACCCGGCGACGCGTGCCGCCCTGCGCGTTTCTTGGAGAATACGAGGACTCCGTCCACCGTCACGTCGAACACGCCTCCCGACGATTGAATGAGCTTGACGTCGGCGCCGGGAAACTCCTGCCGGATCTCCGCTGCCAGACCGGCAGCGCGGGGCTCGTAGTTTCAAACGACGCAATAGTGAATCGTAATGCGCATAGGCGACTCGCAGTCCGGATGGTGAGCAGGATCTGGTCCAATCCTAGTCCCCCATCGAACCACGGCAAAGGACCTGTTAATATGCTCGCATGCTCACCTTCGCTCTGGCCGCCCTGCTCTCCGCACCTTCCGCCCGGCCCGCGCCGGTCCCGCCCGTCCGGGGGATCTACCTCAACGCCTGGGCTTTCGGCACCCGGAAGTTTCACCGGCTGGTCGCGCTCGCCGATTCCACCGAAATCAATGCCTTCGTCATCGACGTCAAGGATGACACCGGCTTCCTCACCTACCGGTCGACGGTACCCACGGCCATCCAGGTCGGCGCCAACCAGGCGTTGCGGGCACCCGACACGGCGGCACGGTTGGCCATCCTCAAGCGCAAAGGGATCCGACCGATCGCGCGGATCGTGGTCGCAAAGGACCCGCTGCTCGCCGCCAAGAAACCGGAGTGGTCCATTCGCACCGGGAAAGGAGGACCCTGGCTCGACCGCAAGGGCACCCGATGGGTCGATGCCTTCAACGATTCGGTGTGGGTTTACGCCGCGGAGCTGGCGGCGGAAGCGGTGAAGATGGGTTTCGTCGAAATCCAGTACGACTATGTCCGGTTCCCCGACGAGGGGAAGGTACGCATGGCGACCGCGGTGTTCCCCGCCCGCAAGGGCACCGAGTCCTCCCGCACTGGGGTCTCGCGAAACCTGCAGCTTCTCGCGACACGCACCAGGGCGCTCGGGGTTCCGTTCACCGTCGACGTCTTCGGGCTCACCACCACTGCCGAAGACGACATGGGCATCGGGCAGTTCTGGGAGGATATGGTGGTCGTCTCCGACGTGGTGCTTCCGATGGTGTATCCCAGCCACTACGGCCGCGGCATCTACGGGGTGGCTCGTCCGAACTCGGATCCGTACACCATGGTGAAACGGGCGCTGGAGGATGGACTGCGCCGCTCCAAAGCGCTGGCGCCCCGGAAGACCGCCGAGATTCGGCCCTACCTGCAGGCCTTCACCCTCGGGGCTCCGCGGTACAGTCCGCAGCACGTTCGCGACCAGATCCGGGCCGCAGCCGATGTCGGGATCGAGAGCTGGGTGCTCTGGAATCCCCGGTCGGTGTATGCCCGAGGATACTTCAGGGCCGACAGCGTTGCAGTCCGGCCCGCAGCTGGGGCGGATTTGCGACAGTGAACGTGCTTCGGGCTCATCGCGAGCCGCGGAGCGGCGACGCGACCTCGACGGGATTGCTTCTGGCGCTGTGCGGCCTCGCCATGATTTCCCCCGAACTCTCCGCCCAGCGCAGCAGACCGGCTCCCATCCCCAGCGGTCCTCCGCCCGGCGAGTGGCCTGCGGCCGGAAGGGACGCGGCGCTCACCCGGTTCAGCCCGCTGAATCAGATCACCACCGAAAACGTCGGATCCCTCCGGCCAGTGTGGAGTTTTTCCACCGGGGTGCTGGGCGCCCATGAGGGGAACCCGCTCGTCGTCGGCGCGATGCTGTTCCTCCAGACCCCGTACCCCAACACGGTGTACGCGCTCGATCTCTCGAAGCCCGGCGCGCCGATCGCGTGGAAGTACTCCCCCCCGGGCGCGACCCGTCCGGGCCAGCTTCCGCCCGGATGCTGCAACGCGGGGAATCGCGGACTCGCCTACCACCCCAGCGGAAAGATCTACGCCCCCCTCCTGAGCGGAGAGCTCGCCGCGATCGATGCGTCCACGGGCCGGGAAATCTGGCGGGTGCGAAACGCCGACCCCCGCACCGGGGCGACACTGTCGGGCGCACCGCTCGTCGCGGGGAATATCGTGATCGTGGGGATCTCCGGTGCGGAGTATGGCGTGCGGGGCCACCTCAGCGCTTACGATGCGCTCACCGGGCGGCTCATCTGGCGTGGCTACAGTACCGGTCCCGACACGGAGATTCTCCTCGAGGGACCCGCCAATGCGGCCTACACATCTCATCAAGGCCGAGACCTCGGCGTCTCGACCTGGACCGGCGAGAGCTGGCGGCAGGGTGGAGGCACTACCTCAGGCTGGCTCTCGCTTGACCCGGTCGCGAACCTCGTCTTCTACGGCACCGATCAGCCGGCACCCGGCAACCCCGCGCTTCGTCCTGGAGACAACAAGTGGGCTTCGAGTCTCATCGCGCGGGACGTAGCGACAGGACGGGTCCGCTGGGCACTCCAGATTACGCCACACGACGAGTGGGGCTACGGCGGCGCGAATGAGAGCATTCTCGCAGATCTCACCTTGCGGGGGGCTCCGGTCAAGACGCTGGTGCACTTCGACCGGAACGGATTCGCGTACACGATCGACCGCATTACCGGCAGAATTCTTCTCGCCGAAAAGTACGGGCCGGCCAATTGGGCGCGAGCGGTGGATCGGACGAGCGGAATCCCCCAGCGCGATCCCGCGTTCGCCGCGCCGGCCACTTCCGTCGGCGGTCCCGCGCGCCCCCGTGGAGCGACCGCGCCCGCGAGCCCGACGACTTGCCCATCCAGCTTGGGGACCAAGTATCTCCAGCCTGCGGCGCACTCGCCGGCGACGGGGCTGTTCTTCGTCCCGCTCAACAACCTCTGCATGACGATGACGACGCAGGCGGTCGCCTATGAAGCTGGCAGACTCTACAGCGGTGTGCAGGTCCGGATGGCCGCCGGCCCGGGAGGAAACCGCGGACGGTTCATCGCGTGGGACGCGAGCGCCGGCACGATCTCGTGGGAGAACCGGGAACCGCTCGCCGTGGCGGGGGGAGCCCTGGCGACCGCCGGCGGCCTGGTCTTCTATGGCACGCTGGACGGATGGCTCAAGGCAGTGGATCAGCGCTCCGGGCGGGAGCTCTGGACCTTCAAGACTCCGTCAGGCCTCGTAGGGAATCCCATCGCGTTCACCGGCCCCGACGGCAAGGAACTCATCGCTGTGGTCTCGGGAACTGGAGCGAACAGCCCCTTCTCCGACCTCGCGGGCAACACCACCCCTGGAGGAGTTCTCCTGGTATTCGGGCTATGAGCGCGGTCGCCATGGTCCTCCTCGCCTTCCTCCCCCTCTTCTTTCAGTCCCGGGTGCCCCTCCCCCAGGCGAGCGCCGGAGCGCCGCAGCTCTTTCAGGATCACCGGATCGGCGAGAGCTCGGGCGTGGTCACAAGCAGGAAGCACCCCGGACTCCTCTGGACGATAAATGACTCCGGCGGCGATCCGGTGCTCTTCCTGTCCGACAGCTCCGGCGCGTCTCTCGGAGCCTTCACCGTTCCCGGGGCGAGCAACGTCGACTGGGAGGCGCTGGGCCATGGTCCCTGCGACGCAGGCGAATGCCTCTACATCGGCGACACCGGCGATAACACCGAGCGCCGCCGCTTCGTCACGATTTACCGCGTCCCGGAACCGGGCCCGACTTCTCCCCCGCGCGACGGGATCGCGGGCGCCTCGGCGTCGATCCGGGTCGAGTATCCCGATCGCGCACATGACGTGGAAGCGCTCTATGTGGAGCCCGACGGGAGCGTCATCCTGGTCACCAAGGGGCGGCGCGGCGGCGTGCTGACCTTCCGGATTCCGGCCTCGGGGTGGGCGCTTCGCTCGGCGTCCAAGGCAGTGCGGGTCGACAGTCTCCCTATCCCGGCGAACCTCCCGCTCGGGCGGCTCGTTACCGACGCCGCAATTTCTCCGGACGGGCGCCTCGTCGCGGTCCGGACCTATCGCGAGCTCTGGTTCTTTGCCCGTGCATCCGACGGCCACCTGACGCTCGATCGCACCCGCCCGGTGTGCGACCTCACCGGACTGCAGCGCCACGGTGAAGCGGTGGATTGGTGGGATGGAGACAGGCTGGTGCTGACCAGCGAGCGCGGGTTGGCCCGGGCCGGGACGATCCTCATGGTGCGATGTCCGGTCCGCTGAGGTTTCGTTTCTCCAGCTGGTGGATCGTGCTCCCGCTCCTCATCGCCCTGTGGATCATGCTCGACCAGCCTCGTCCTCGACCTCCCCACACGGCCGAGTGGCTCGACGCCGGCGGGAGCCTGGTGCGGTCGGTACGGGCCGGCAAAGGGGACACGACCATCTTGCTGATTCACGGCTTCGGCGAGTCGCTGACGACTTGGCGGGCGGTGTTCGATCCACTCGCGTCGGGGGCGCACGTCATCGCATTCGATCTCCCGGGGTTCGGCGCCAGCTCCAAGCCCGAGACGCTCTATTCCCTTCCCGCCATGACGGAACGGCTGTCGCGCTTCATCGATCAGTATGCGACCGGAACCCTGGTCGTCATGGGACACTCGATGGGAGGCGAGCTGGCCGCCTCGCTGGCGTTGGCCCGCCCGGACAGGGTCAAGCTCCTGATTCTCATCGCGCCGGCTGGGTATCGCATTGGACTCGGCTGGATCATCGACACCATGTACCCGCGGAAGGCGGCGACGGTCGGCCGGTATCTCGGTCTCCGCTCCTTCATCACTCCGATCCACGATCCGGGATGGCTCGGCGAGCCCGATTCACTGTCCGATTACGATCTGACCGGCGACCCCTCGTACGAGCGGGCAGCCGCGCGGGTCCTCCAGGAGTTCGACTTCGTAGGACTGCGAGACCGTTTCCGGGACATTACCCAGCCAACGCTTCTGATCTGGGGGGGCAACGACCCGGTGATTCCCTTTGCGGCTGGAGATACGATCTCCCGCCTGATTCCGTGCGTCCGGTTCGCCCCACTGGCGACCGCATTCCATCGCCCCCACGCCGAAGCGCCCGATACGGTCCTCGCGATCATCCGAAGCTTCTTGCGTGATCCCACCTGCCATCCGCCCCGAGGGGGTAGACCGTAGGAGTAAACACTACTATCTTGGGCGCGCTCCCCGAGTCCTAAACCCGCTACCCGGGGGTACTTCTGGACCTCCCCACTTTCCATCGTGTTCCCGTCGCCTGGCTTCTGGAACACGGCAGCGAATCGATCCGTCTCCGAACCCATCGCGAACTCGCCTACCCCGGGACCGTCCCGCCTGAGGGGATCGCTGCCGACGAAGCGGCAGTGCTGCAGTCGAAGCAGGCGCAGGCGGTGATCAAGAAGCAGAAAGACAACGGGATCTGGGGTGGCAATCTTCTCTGCCTGGCCCCGTCCGCAAAAGACGGGATCAAGGACGTCGGAACGATTCCGCAGTATCGGCGGCTGCTCCAGCTGGGTGTGCCCCGGTCGGCGCGGGCGTACAAGCTCGCCGACCGCGTTCTCTTCCGGCTGTTGTCCCGGGATGACGATCCATTCCTCCAGTTCGAGTTCGCCAAGCTCTCCAAGGATTCCCCCGCCGCGATGGAGTGGGCGCGGGAGCACATGCGGGAGGCGGCGACGGCGGCACTCGCTGAAGCCGGGTACATCGAGGATCCGCGGGTGAGGGGGGCCGCGCACAAGATCGCGACGTCGGTATCGGCGTTTCTCCGGAGCCCGCTCGCCGAGAAGCCCTACGTCCGCTCGGGCGCGAAGACCATTCTGAATCCGGAGGCCCATCCGCCGACCTGGTACTCGGTGGCGATGATCGCGGCGATGCCGAACCTCCAGCGGGAACGGGCAGGATTCACCGAGCGGCTGGGACAATACCTCGGGACCCCAATGTCGAAAAAGGCGTTCGTCTGGCAAATCGGGAAGCGGGTGCTCAAGCCCGAGCTGCTGCTGCTCGGCGACCCCATCGTGGCGGACGCGAAGGGGAACGCCAAGGACATCCCGCTCGCGCTCCATTTCATCGAGCTCCTGGCGCGGATCAGCGCTCTCCATACGAATCCGGTGGCGACGAAGGTGCTCGCCCGGCTGATGTCCGAATGCGATGAGGCAGGAGTCTGGCGGCCGAAGGCGCTCAAGGCGGCTCCGAAGACCTCGCACAAGGTGGTGTGTCACGCCTATCCGCTTCACGCCGAGTCGAAGAGCCCCGACTCGCGCGTGGTGGACGTGACCTTCCGGCTGGCGCTCATCGCGAGGCTGCTCGGGTGGCCGCTGGAGTATCGCTAGTGGCCACGCTCGACCTTACGACCTTCGGGTTCACGCCGACCGAGAGCCTGATTTACGAAGTCCTCCTGCGCGGCGGACCGGGAACGGGATACGCGGTGGCACGCGCCGCCGGACTTGCCCGGGCCAACGCGTACGGGGCGCTCGAAGGGCTGGTGCAGAAGGGCGTGGCGCGGGTTGAAGAGGGACGTCCCAAGCGCTACCGGCCGGAGCCGCCGGCGGCACTGCTGGCCCGAATCCTCGACCGGCAAGGCCAGGCCCTGGATGAGGTGACCAAGAGCCTCGAGCAGATCTCGGTCCCCGATACTCCCACGCTGGTCGAGCTCACCTCGGCCCGCGGCGCGATCCAGATTGCCTCGCGCGAAGCGGCGCGCGCTACCGGTCAGATTCTCCTGCACGCCCCTCCCGACGCCTTCCCACCACTGGTCCCCTCGCTCCGCAAAGCGGGAGGTAGTGGTGTCCTGCTGTCGCTCTCCGCCACCGGACCGGTGGATTTGCCTTTCGCCACGGTGACGGTCGCGGAGCCGAGCCCGGAGTGGCCCGGTCAGCCCTTTCTGCTCGTCGTGGACGGCCGCAGCGCACTGCTCGCCTCCCGCGAGGGAGAGCGGGTCAGCGGCCACTGGGGCACCGCTCCCACCCTCGTCGCCGCCGCGACCCTCGCGATCGGGAGACTCCGGAGTATCGCGTGACCGAAGACATGGGGGAATTCTTCCAGGAGCTCCGACGAGAGTATCTGGCGGAGGCCCCCGCGCGTCTCGGCGAGCTACGGAAGGATCTGGCGGCGGTGCGAGCCGGGGAGCCCGATTCCGTGGCCTCGCTGAAGAGCCGCTTTCACCGCCTGGCCGGCTCCGGCGGCAGCTACGGATTCCCCGCCATCAGCACCGCCGGCAGGGAGGCGGAGCAGTGGATGACGGAGCACCCCGAGCCGGACGATGCGGGGTTCGCCCTGCTGGGTGGTGTGGTCGGGCGGATCGCCTCGGCGTTCGACCTGGCCGGCAGGGAGCTCGGGCTTCCGACCTCGCCCCAGAAGCAGCCGCCATTCGGGTGGCGCGCGCACCTGGTGGGAGGCGCCACCGATCTAGCGGCCCGCCTCACCTTCGCTTTGCGCGACGCACAGTACGCCGTCACCAACGCGCCCCTCAATACCGATCCCGCGGCGATCCCGGCGTCCGAACGACCCGACCTGACCATCATCCTCCCCGGTCCCGAGGAGAATCCCGCCGAGGCGGTTGCGCGATGGGCGGGCGGAGCGTTCGAACGGCGCGTCGCCGTAGCGCTGGTGGCCGATGACCGGAGCATCGATCTCCTTGCCGAGCCCTACTCGCGGCTCGACCTGATCGTCGGTCCGGCGCGAGCCGACGCGGAAGTTTCACGCTGGGCGCGCGCCACCGCCCGCGCCGCGGCGTCCCCGGCTGCGGTCCTGCTGGTGCTCAGTGAGGAAGAGGCGTGCTCGCCGCTCACGACCTGGCTCGAGGGAGCCGGGGTTCGGATCACGTCGGTGAGTTCGGCGCGGGCCGCGGAAGACGCGCTCCGGCGTGAGCTGCCCGACCTGGTGATCATCGATTGGAATCTTCCCGATGGGCGCGGCCCGGGCCTGGTGCGCCTCATCCGGAGAAATCCGCGGCTGTCGCTGACTCCGGTGGTCGCGCTCGCCGGCGAGGTGAGCGACCGGGAACGGGACCAGGCGCTGGAAGCCGGTGTAGACGACTTGATGTTCCGGCCGCTGTCGCAGCACCGAGTGGTGACCGATATCCTCCATCGCGCGGCCCGCGCCCGGCGGCTCGACGAGGCGATCCGCCGCGACCCGCTCTCCGGATTCCTCACGCTGGGGACACTGCTCGACGAGCTGGATTCGGTGCTGGCGTATGCCCGGCGCGAAGGCGAGCGGATTGCATTCCTCCTGCTCGACGTCGACCATTTCCGGCGGGTTAACGAGCACCTCGGCCATCAGATGGGCGATCAGATTCTGGCCCATGTCGCGAGGGTGATCCGCGAGCGCGTCCGGGCGAGCGATATCGCGGTGCGAATGGGAGGGGAGGAATTCGGCATACTCTTCCGCCATTGCGGTCCGGCCGACGCTGCGGTGATCGCCGAGCAGATTCGCTCCGCCGTGATCTTGAATCCACCCGTGATCGATGGAGTGCCGATGCCGGTGCGGCTCTCAGGCGGCGTCGCGGGGTACCCCGATCATGCGGTCGGGATGCTGGAGCTCCTGCTCGCCGCGGAGCGGGCGCTCCGGCACGCGAAGGAGACGGGGAGGGATCGTGTGGCGGTGAGCGGGTAGGCGCAAAGACGCAAAGACACGACGTAGACAACCTTACCGCCCTCCCGCCCTCCCGCCCTAACGCTGAATGACGATTGCCGCAGACTCTCTCTCCGCCTGCGCCACCTGCTCGAGCCACGCGATGAGCGTCGGCAGGCTGTCGGGCGGCAGGACGCCTTTCTTTCCCGCCCTCCGCATTTTCATGGAGAAGGTCCTGCCCTCCTGCGAATAGTCGATCCCCAGTTCCCCGTAGGGGCTTGAGAGGGCGACGTTTTTCGGCAACTGCGCCTTCCAACCCGCCGGCAGCTCCATCCGGAAACTCACGGTCCCCACGCCCTCCGACCCGACCTGGCCGGCATCGATTGGATATTTGCGCGGGGTTCGGGCCCTGAGCTCCGCCACCAGCGGCTTCACGTCGCGCTGCTGCCGGAGAAACGGCAGCGAGAGGATCGCAACCGGACCGGCGAGCTGCGCCGCGCGGCCGTCCTTGGCCACGAATCTCACCTTGAAAGTCCCGCCGCGCTCCAGCTCGTCGGCGGTGTGCAGGTCTTGTCCCTCGGACTCGGGATAGATCCCGCTCGCCGCTTCGCGGAGGAACATTGCCCGCTGGGTGGAATCGAACGATCGGGCGAACATGTCGCGGAGCGCGTTGCCGAACGAGCCGCCCACCGACATCTCCGCCTTCGCCGTGGCGAAGCCCGCGGTATCGAGGACCGCCGTGATGGCCAAATCGTTGGTGGCCCCGGTCGCGTCCAGCTCAGGGGTGGTGACTTCCTCGGTGTGCCCGTCGGGGTGTACCACCAGCACGAACTGATTCTGGTCGGCGACCGGAAGGCCGCCCCACGGCACGTCGCCCGCCGTCAGATCCACGAAAAGCCGGCCCGAGGGCCGCTCGACCGCAGCGATGGCGTGGTTGAACTGGGAAATGGTCGGCAGCTCGCGCTCCACGTTGCCACCCGCGGCGAGGAGGACCGGATTGGCGGTGACGCCGAGGCGCGCGGCGAGCGTGATGAAGAGGGTGGCCTTGTCCTTACAGTCGCCGTAACCGGTGGCGAGGACGTCGGAGGGCGAGCGCGGCTGATAGCCTCCCATGCCGAGCGAGATCGCCACGTAGCGCACGTCGCGCGCGACATAACGATGTACGGCCTTGAGCGAATCTTCGAGCGACCGGGCCCCTGCCACCACGCTGGCCAGCTTCCGCTCCAGGGCGGGAGACATGGCATAGCGATCGCGCGCGAGGCCGGCGTACCATGCCCCGACATCCTGCCAGGTGGATCGGCTCCCGATGTCGATCCGCATGTCCACCGAGTTCGAATCGGCCGCGAACGGCTCCGGCTCGATCTTGGGTACGTCCCGGGTGGCCCAGGTGATGGTGCGCCGCCCGTTCGCCTCGACCGTGACGGGCTCGAAGTTGAGGTTGTTGGTCTTGATCCGCGGGTGAAGAGCCGCGGGCGTATCGAGCACGAGCCGGGAGCGGCGCACCAGGATGCCGGGGTTGACCCGCCACCCCGTGTAGAAATCGCCGGCGCGAAAGGGCTTCAGCTCGTCGATCGTATAGCTGTAATCGATCAGCGTGCCGGTGCGGACGTTGGGCATCGACATCCGCCGGACCTTTCGCTCCACGTACGAGGGATCTCCCATGGGGGCGGGCACGTCGGCATCCTGAGAGATGCCCGGCTTGTCGCTGATCAGGGTCCCGTCGAGCCCCACCACCCGGACCCAGTTGACCGTGAGCCGCTCGTGGCCGGGGGCGAAGTCAAACTTGAATTCCGCCCACCGTTCGACCGCGTCCTCCTTGAGGATCTGGATCACCTGCCGGTAGGTGCGGCTCCCTTTTCCATCAGCTTCGTAGCGGACCACGCCATCATCCAGCAGGAACACGAAGGATTCCTGGGCGTACCGGGCCGAATCGACGGCGAGAGCGTAAATGGTGTCGGGCGCGACAGCTGCGGGGACGCGCGGTGCGCCCCGCTCGGGAGCGAAGCCCGAGAGCGGAACAAGGAAGGCGAGAAGCAGCGCGGCACGCAGCAACGGAAAGCTCCGGTCGAGGAGCCGAAATCTACTCACGACTCCCCGACCGGCGCGGGTGAGCATCAATGCTGGAACGCGGACGACAGCGGCTGCACATCGCGGGGGCTTTCGTTCCCGAAGAGCAGCCGCCCTTCGCGGAAGGAGGCGCCGCGCAGGGTCAGGGCAAGCACTTCGCCCAGCTCCTGGACCGGAAACGCTTCGACCCGCTCCTTGATCGCCCCGGGAAGGTCCTCGAGGTCGGGCTCGTTTTCCTTCGGAATGACGATCCTCGTGATCCCGGCGCGGACCGCACCGAGGATCTTTTCCTTGAGCCCGCCGATCGGCATCACGCGGCCGCGCAGAGTGATCTCGCCGGTCATGGCGATGTCGTGCCGGGCCGGCCGGCCCGAGAGGGCGGAGATGAGCGCCGTCGCCATGGTCACGCCGGCGGAAGGCCCGTCCTTCGGAATGGCGCCTGCGGGCACGTGGATATGGATATCGCGTTCGAACATCTCGTCCGGAATCCGGAGCGCCGCCGCGTGCGAGCGCGCGTAGGTCCACGCGGCCCGCGCGCTCTCCTTCATCACGTCGCCGAGCTGGCCGGTGAGAATCAGCTCTCCCTTGCCGCGCATGGTGGACGCTTCGACAAACATGATATCGCCCCCGACCGGGGTGTAGTACATCCCCGTCGCGACCCCGATGGCGTCGTCGCCGGCAGCTTTTTCGGGGTGGACTTTCGGCCGGCCCAGCAGGTCATCGATCATCCCCGCATTGACCTCGACTTCCGTGGAACCCTGGTCGGCGATCTGGCGCGCCAGCTTCCGGGACACCTTGCCGATCTCGCGCTCGAGCTGCCGGACCCCGGACTCCCGAGTGTACCCGCCGATGATCTCCCGAAGCGAGGCGTCGTCGAACGTCACCTTCCGGCCGGTGAGGCCGTTCTCCTCCAGCTGCCTGGGAATGAGGTAGCGGCGGGCGATCTCGAGCTTCTCCTCTTCGACGTACCCCGAGAATTCCACCACCTCCATCCGGTCGAGCAATGGACCGGGGATGTTCTGGATGAAATTCGCCGTGGCGATGAAGAGCACTTCGCTCAAGTCGAACGGCACCCCAAGGTAGTGATCGGTAAAGCTGTCATTCTGCGCCGGATCGAGCACCTCGAGCAGCGCCGCCGCCGGGTCGCCCTGGAAGGAGACGCCGAGCTTGTCCACCTCATCGAGGAGGAAAACCGGGTTCTTGGTGCCCGCCTGCTTCATTCCCTGGATGATCCGGCCCGGCATGGCGCCGACGTAGGTCCGGCGGTGTCCGCGGATGTCGGCCTCGTCACGAGTTCCGCCCAGGGAAATCCGCACGTACTTGCGGCCCATCGCGCGGGCGATCGACTTGGCCACGCTGGTCTTGCCGACGCCCGGGGGCCCGACGAAGAGGAGAATTGGGCCCTTGGCGGTCTTGGCGTCCTCGCTGGACGGCCGGGGACTGGGAGCTGGGGGCTGGGGGCTGGGGACTGCAGATTCCTGACTCTCGACGACAGGCGTGTCCGCGGTCGCCGATCCATCACCTCCCGCCTTACCGTCCTGCCGCCCAGCCTCCTGTTTCAATTGCCGCACGGCGAGGAACTCGAGAATCCGGTCCTTCACGTCCCCGAGCGCGTAGTGGTCCGCCTCGAGAATCGCGGCGGCTTCCTTGAGCTCGAGGTGCTCATCACTGCGGTCGTTCCAGGGAAGCTCGGCGATCGTCTCCAGATAATTGCGAACGACTTGGGTCTCCATCGACTCGCGGCCGATCCGGGCCAGCCGGGCCAGCTCGCGGTCGACTTCCTTCCGCGCCTCGGGCGGGAGTACCAAGCCTTCGAGCTTTTCACGAAGCTCATCGAGCTCGTCGGCGTCGTCTTCCTCGCCGAGCTCCTTGCGGATCTGTTTCATCTGCTCCCGGAGAAACATTTCGCGCTGCCGCTCGCCCAGCTCTTCCTGGACCTGCGACTTGATATCCTCCTGGGCCTCGAGCACGGATATCTGACGCTGGACGTGGACCAGCACACGCCGAAGGCGCTCCTCGACGGACAGCGTCTCCAGCAGCGCCTGCCGCTGCTGATGCCCGATATCGATGTAGCCGGCAACCAGGTCCGCGAAGCGGCCCGGATCGTTCACACCGTTCAGCACCTGCTGAACCACTTCCTCCGGCAATCCGGACTTCTGACCCAACTCGGCGGCCCGTTGCCGGACTTCGCGGTAGAGCCCCACGAAGGCAGCGTCCTCGGTGTTGAGCGGTGCCATTTCCTCGGCGTCGCGCACGATCGCCTCGAGGTAGCCGTTCTTTTCCGCGACGTGCATGACGATGCCGCGCCGCTCGCCGTGGAGCAGCAGCTGCATTCCGGCCAGGCCGCGCTGCAGCTGGCCGACCTTGGCAATCGTGCCGATCATGTACAAACCTTCGGACGACACCGCTTCGGTGTTTTCGCGCTGGCACACGGCAAAGACGAAGTGCTCCGGGGTGGCGAGAGCCGCTTCGATGGCGCGGACTGTTCCCGGGCGCCCCGCACCGATCGAGGTCGTGACGCCCGGAAAGAGCACCACGTCACGGAGGGGCAGCACCGGAAGAGTCAGTCGTTCACTCATTGGGTTTCCTCATTTCGTCCCATCAGCCGGCTCGCGCCACGATGACCCGACCCGGAAAGGGCGTTCGGACGAGGAGGTGCATCGCATATGCCACTCGGCGCCGCCTTGCCAGTAGGGGACGTATCGGTCGGTCAAGAATAGACTTACGCGGGTGAGCCGTCAGCGGTGCGCGATGAGTGGGGCCCTCCCCTCCATGCCAAAACGACCCGGCGAGCCGAGTTGGCAGAGTGGGAGTACTGACGTTTCACCTATTGAAACTCTTTGGTGTCGCATCTCCGTAGGAGGAGCCGACCCGGGTTCCCGGTTGCCCCGGCGATGAAAATCCAGCAAATTGGTAAGCTGTTGTACGAACGTCGTTTCTGAGGCGGGAATCAATTATCCATGCTCGGATGACCGGTCCTACCGACTTCGAAGAGCGACCGCTCGCGCATCGCCTCAAGGAGGCGCTGGGCAGCGAGTATACCATCGAGGGCGAAATCGGCCGCGGTGGGATGGGTGTCGTCTACCGGGCTCGCGATGAACGGCTCCACCGGCGTGTCGCGATCAAGGTGCTTCCCCCCGAGCTGGCCTTCCAGAAGGAAATCCGCGAGCGCTTCACCCGCGAGGCGCAGACGGCGGCGCGGCTGTCCCACCCGCACATTGTCCCCATTCATGACGTCGGCGAAGGCTCCGGCGTGGTTTACTTCATCATGGGGCTGGTCGAAGGCGAATCGTTGGGCGGCCGTCTCAAGCGGCGCGGCAAGCTTCCTCCTGACGAAGTCCGCCGGATCATGAAGGAGACGGCGGACGCGCTCTCGGCCGCCCACGCCTTTTCCGTCATCCACCGGGATATCAAGCCCGACAACATCCTCCTCGAGGGAACCCGGGGCCGGGTGATGGTGACCGACTTCGGTATCGCGAAAGCGGTTTCCCAGGTGTCAGGCGCCACCCTGACTGGAGTCGGCGTCGCGATCGGGACGCCTCAATACATGAGTCCCGAGCAGGCCGCGGGGGAGCGCGAGATCGATGGTCGGTCCGATCTCTACTCACTCGGCGTCGTGGCGTATCAGATGACCAGCGGGCTCCTGCCCTTCAATGCGCCGACGGTCGCCGGAATCTTGATGAAGCAAATCACCGAGCCGGCGCCGATCCTGCACGAAACGATGGATGGAGTGCCGGAGGACCTCTCCCTGGCCATCGCGCGTTGCCTCGAGAAGGACCCGGAGAACCGCTGGCCCACAGCGGACGCGCTCCGCCGATCGCTGGAAAGCCGAACGGTGTCCGGCTACCGTCCGACCCAGACCCAGGTTCGTGCCGCTCCGAGGAAGAGCACCACCGGCACGAGGCCGCGGCCCCAGTCTCCTCTGGACCGGCCGCGCTCCCTGCAGGCGCCCGGCGGACCCCTGGCGCCACGGAGCCCGCGCCCGCTGGCCGGTTCCGGACGAAGGGGAAGCGGACTGGCAGGAGGCCAGTACGTCCGAAACGAGCGGGGTGAATGGATCCGGACCGGCGAAGGGGGCGACCTGCCGGTCCACGATACCGGTGAGCCACCGGTGGTACAGAAAGTTCGCGGCCAATTCGCAAAATGGGCGGCTGCAACCGGCGGATGCTTCCTGCTCAACCTGGCCACCGGCATCACCGACGGCCCGTGGTTCCTCTTCGTCGCGGCGGGGTTCGGATTCCCGCTGCTCAAGAGCTACTCTCAGCTCTGGCAGGCCGGCTACAGCTGGCGCGACGTGCTGAACCCGCCCCCCGCGGCCGACGCGATCGGCCTTCCGGGCAGAAAAGGCGGAAAGGGGCGCAAGATGATTGCCCCGCCCAAGGCTTCGGACTACGGGAGCTACTTCGATCGCATGAATCACGTGCACGACGACCGGAAGAACATCCTCCGGATGATGCAACAGCTTCCCGACGCCGACAGGAAACAGCTGCCCGAGGTGACCGAGACCGCCGATGCGCTCTACGAGCGGGCGTCCGATCTCGGCCGGACCCTCAACGAGATGGATCAGAGCTTCGGCGCGACGAGTCACGAGCGAATCCGGATGCAACTGGACGCCCTGGCCCTCCGCCCCGACAGCGAGGAGCGGAGCCGCCAGATCAGCATCCTGGAGCGGCAGGTCAAGACCGCCACCGATCTCGCCGCCCGGCGCGACGCGTTCGTGCAGCGCTTCGAATCGAGCGAGCTCGCCATGCGGAATCTCCGGCTCGACCTCATCAAGCTGCGCACCGGCGGCATCGGCGCGCTCAACGATGTGACCAGCGCCACCCAGCAGGCCCGCGCCATCTCCCGGGACGTCGAGAATCTCACCGCCGCCGCGAGCGAGATTCGCGAGGCTATGGGGTGACCGCACCCGGCTCTCCGTTCGACAATCGACGCTATTGGGAATCCCGGCTCCGCGAGCACTATTCACTCGCGGGGGTGGGGTACCTGCGTCTGGGCCGGCGGTACAACGAATGGATGTATCGGATTCGCGGGGAGGTGTTCGATCGGGTCGTCGCGGGGATGGGGGATGGGAAGTGGGGGTTGGGGAAGCAGGTCCTGGATGTCGGCGCCGGAACCGGTTTCTACGTCGATCGCTGGCTGCGGCTCGGGGCGCAGGTGACGGGGCTGGATCTGACCGATGTTGCGGTGGTGGAGCTGACCCGCTGCTTTCCCGCCGCGCGATTCGTACGGGCCGACATCGGGGGGCCGCTCGGCGAAATACCGCTCGCCTCGGGAGTGTTCGACGCCGTGTCGGCCTTCGACGTCCTCTTCCACATCGTCGACGATGCCGCCTACGCTCGCGCCTTTCACAATATCGCGGCGTTGCTCAAACCGCGCGGCTGGTTTCTCTGGTCGGACAATTTCCTCCGGCACCCCACCGAGCGGGTGACCCACCAGGTGAGCCGGTCGCTCGAGGAGAGCACCCATGCGGTCGAAGCGGCCGGGTTCGAGGTGCTCGACCGGGTGCCGATGTTCGTGCTGATGAACTATCCGGCGGACACGACTTCCCGCCTTGCCCGCTGGGCCTGGACGGCGATGGTGGCGCCCGCCGCGCTGGGAGAGCCGGTCGGCTGGACGCTCGGCGCCGCGCTCTACCAGCTGGAACGGGCCCTGGTTCGTGTCAAGCGGGAAAGCCCCAGCACCGAGCTCATGGTCTGCAGACTGTCCGTCTAGTCGGCGCGGAGGGCCGCGTTTGAACCCCTGATCACTGTTCCAACACGCTGGAATAGATCCCATTGAACAGCAGCTTGAACGTTCCATGGGGCTGGGCGCGCTGGAGAATTTCCGGCCCGTAGAGCAGTACCCTGCCCTTCCCGACCCGTGCCTCCAGGGCGGCAACGCCATGCTCGAGGTAGCTCTGTCCCCATGCCCAGCCGCTCCGGAGGGGCTGCTTGCTGTCGTACCAGGCGATCGGGGTCAGGCCGGCCGCAGCCGCGTCGGCGCCCAGCTTGAACACCGGACTGTCGTCGAAGAACACGTCGGTGTGCTCCTCCATTCCCGCTGCGACGGGATGGGCGATGTCGACCCGCGCCGACAGCACCGACCCCGGGACATAGAACTTGGTGCGCGGCAGCGGCGTGCCGCTCTCGGCGAGGTGATCCTGCACCGGAAGCTTGAGAAACCCGGCGAGGTTGGTGGCGGAGCTTCCGATGGCGATCACCGTCCCGCCGTTCTCCAGGAACTCCCGGATTCTGGGTAGAGTCTTGTCCACCGTCACCCGGCCGAATTGCTCCCGATATTCGGCGGGCAGATCGGCCGGCGGTGTGGCCAGCGCTCCGGCGCCACCGCCCCCCCGTGCGGCGTTCACCGCTCCAGGAATCGCACCGGTCACGAATACCAGCACATCGAACCTCGCGTTGAGGTTGCCCGCGTCGAGCGCCGGCGCAAAGACCCGCTCGAAGGGAAACTCGAACTGCTCCAGAATCCAGCGGGTCCACCCCGACGGCATCGAGCCGCCGTAGACATCCCAGAGGCCGATACGAGGAGCACGGAGACGAGAGAGGCTCCCGGTGGGCGCCCCTTGCGTTCCCGCGAAGCTCACTCCCAGGTCGGCGGCGGCCTTCGCGAGGTGAGGACGGGTCGAACCACGGACGGCGATGTAAAAGCTTCCCGCCGGCCAGGTCGTGCCTCCCACCGCGAGGGGCGCACGTAGGATCGAGACCTGCTCGCCGGCGGCGAGGAGGCGGTTCACCGCGATCACCGAGTTGTTCACCCGCCGGTCGGCCAGGAAGAAGCGGCTCCCTCCTACCGTCGTCACCCCTCCCGGCAGCGGCGCCAGGCGTCCGTACGGGAGCTTCTCCAGGGGAGCGGTGAACGGCTCGAGCACCCGATCGAACTTCACCCCCATCTGATAGGCGAGCGTCCACCCCGCGATGTCGTAGGGCGGCGTCGGCGGTGAGCCAGGATAGGGAAAGACATCCGGGTGGGCCTGGGGCTCGAACATGTCCATCACATGGGGCCGGAACGACTGCGCGGTGAACACCACCAGCGACCGCGCCGGGTATTCCCTTCCGGCCACGGCAAAGGCGCTGGTCGCGCGCTGGACCGTGATCCCGGTTTCCAGCAGCGCCGTCGCGAACTTCGCGGCGGTGGGAAAATCCGGTTGATCCGACGGGATGACGAAGGCGCGGGGATCCCGGATTTCGGGCCGGTGCAGCGCGGCCCAGATCGCCGAATCGGTGCTCGCGCCCCGTCCACCGCCTTGGCCTCCACCTCCGGTCGCCGTGGGGAAGGCCGCATTGACCTCCGCGATCCGCCGTGGATTCGCGGTCCAGTTGTCCCGGCTGCCCCGCGCGATCGAGGCCTTCCCCATCGCGTAAATGTTGTAGAGCAGGTTCTCGCGCATGCGCGAGGCATAGTCGAGCACGGCGCGGTCGAGCGACACCGAATAATCCACCGACTGCCGGAAGTGCCATTCCCCCGGGGCCACCGGCATGGCGATATCGCCGCCGGGAATTTGGCGCTGCGCCACGAAGGGAATCCGCATCGGCGTCGGGCTTCCGATCATCTCGGTGAGCATGGCGATCGTGTTGTGGAAGGTGGCGGTGTTCCTGATGCCGCCGTTCCACCAGCCGTCGTAGGGACCGCCGGAGCGCATGGTGGCGCCGCCCTTGCCTTCGACGGCAAGGCGGGTGTGCATGGCCGCGCCCAGCGATTGCAGACCCAGAATGAGCACCGGGTCGAGATTGAAGTTGTAGGGATCGCGCAGCGGTGGAGAGTACACCACCGTCCCAGCCGGCCCGCTCTGATGGTGATTGTACAGAATCTGGGGAAACCAGTCGCGGTACAGCGCCCGGTTGATGTTCTTCGTTTCGGCCTGGGTCGAGGTGAAGAACTCGCGATTGTTGTCATGCCCGATGTACTTCTGATAGAGCCGAGGTAACTGGGCCATCGACCGCTGCTCCGGCACCGGATTCCGCATGTACCAGTCGGCGACGAGATCGTTCCCGTCGGGGTTGGCGTGGACGAAGAGGACGACCACGTCGTCGAGAAAGCGCATCGTTTCGGGGTCGGTGCGGCTCACCATCTGGTACACCATCTCGCCGAGCTGCTGGGCGCCGAGGACTTCGGTGGCGTGGAGACCGCCGTCGATCCAGACGACCGCCTTACCTTGCCTGGCCAGGACCCGCGCCGCCTCCTCGCTCAGACCCTCGGCGTTCGCGAGCCGCCGGGAAATCTCCTGGTAGCGCGCGAGATTCCGGTGGTTTTCCGGCGACGTCACGATGGCCATCAGGTGGGGCCGCCCCTCCGCCGTCTTGCCCATTTCCCGAACGACGATGCGGCTCGACTCGCGCGCCAGCTTCTGCCAGTACCTGCTGATCTGGGCGTAGTTGGCCAGGAAATAATCGTCGCCGAAGTTGGCGCCGAATTCCTGTCTTGGAGTAGTGATGCTGCCCTGCGAGAGGAGCGCG
>Ga0184615_10000105_pt1 | contig 52280 bp, 36 predicted proteins | sample PLM4_65_coex_FD_133134 | JGI IMG/M metagenome (GOLD analysis project Ga0184615, IMG submission 133134) | Groundwater sediment microbial communities from an aquifer in East River, Colorado, USA - PLM4_65_coex | ecosystem: Environmental > Terrestrial > Soil > Riparian zone | place: USA: East...
ATGAACAGCGCGACGCTGGTCCCGTAGATGAAAAGGGGCGAACGCAGTCTGCGGACACCGCGCGAGAATGCTGAGAGGATGCTGCCCATCGGGACTCCTGCGATTAAAAAACATTTCGGGGATCCACCTCGCACGAACGGATTGTTGCAGGGACTGTGCCTGTTAAACCGGGACGACTGGAGTTGGGGATTGGGCTTTGGGGAAAGGCAGTACACATTCCTCAACCCCCAACCTCCACTCACTCTCCACCTGGAGGTGATCATGAAGAAGCGCCTGGCGCTGCTACTCGTTCTCCCGGTTGCCCTCTCCGCGCAGTCGGCGCCGGTCACGATTCGCGCCGGTCTCCTGCTCGACGGGCGGGGCGGGGAGATCCGGAACGCGCTCGTCACGGTCGTTGGCGGGAAGATCCAGTCCGTCGGCCCCTATCAGGGAGGTTCGCCGACCTACGATTTCTCCCGGCATACTGTCCTCCCGGGATTCATCGATGCCCATGTGCACCTGACCGGGTACATCAACAGCCGCGGACGGATGCACACCGACAGCGATGGCGACACTCCGGTCCAGGCGGACAGCGCCGTGCGGGCCAATGCCAGGGCGATGCTCGAGGCCGGCTTCACCACCGTGCAGAGCATGGGCTCGGCGGGCGACAAACCGCTCCGGGACGCGATTGCCGCGGGGACCTACCCCGGCCCCCGCATCCTGACTTCGCTCAATCCGATCGGAAATGCGTCGTTCCAGCCGGAGAGGCTGCGACAGCTCGTGGATACGCTCAAATCGTCCGGCGCCGATTTCGTCAAGATTTTCGCGTCGAGGAGCATCCGTGAGGGCGGGGGACAGACCCTTTCTGACGCCCAGCTCGCGGCGCTCTGCGGAGAGGCGCGAAGCGTGGGGCTCCGCACGGTGGTCCATGCCCACTCGGCCGAAAGCATGCGGGCCGCGGTCCTGGCGGGGTGCGACTGGGTGGAGCACGGAGCCTTCGCGACCGAGGAGGTGCTGCGGCTCCTCGCCGAGCGCGGGGTGTACTTCGATCCCCAATGCGCCCTTGTGCTCAGGAATTATCTGGATCACCGGCCGTGGTTTGACGGGGTCGGGAATTTCAATGCGGAAGGCTTCGCGTTCATGGAACGGGCGCTTCCCACCTTCCCGAAGCTGATCCGGACCGCCACGGGAATTCCGGGGCTCCGTCTCGTCTATGGCACCGATGCGGTGGCGGGAGCGCATGGCAAGAACGCCGAGGATCTGGTTTGCCGGGTCCGGGACGCGGGGCAGGCGGCGATGGAGGCGATCGTCACCGCCACATCGCGAAATGCCGCCGCCATCGGGCTCGGGAATCGCATTGGCGCCGTTCTGCCGGGATTCGAAGCCGACCTGATCGCGCTGGAGGGAAATCCGCTCCGGGAGATCGAAGCGGTGCGGCGGGTAGTGTTCGTGATGAAGGGGGGAAAAGTCCTTAAAGCTTTCTGAGCAGCGCCTGGAATCTCGGATCCGGTCTGAGGGAATCGAAGTCGGAATCGTTTTCCAGCCATTCCCGGTGGCCGAAGCCGTTCTGCACCGCCTTTTCCAGGGTCTTGAGGGCCTCTTCTCCCTGGCCGGCCTGGGCGTAGACGCATGCGACATTGTACAGGATCCCTGAATCCTCGGCGTCGATCGCCTGCGCCCGCTTGGCCCACTCCAATCCCCGCTCCCGCTGGCCGATCTGTACCAGCGAGATGGCGCTCAGCACCAGCGCCCGCGCGTCGTCCGGATTGAGCTCCAGGTGCTTCTCGGCGATCGAAAGCCCGCGATGGATCGCCGCATCCGCTTCCTGATGCCGTCCCAGCCCGAGCAGCGGACCGTTCATCAGCAGCACCGCCTGGTAATCCTCGGGCCGGACCCGTGCCGCGTTCGCATAATGCTCCACCGCCTCGGCGAGCTTTCCCTCCTGCATGCAGGCGCGCGCGTAGAGGTAATGCGCTTCGTACAGCTTGGGATTCAGGCGAATAGCGGTTTCGAATTCCCGCCGGGCGTCGGGATACTCCCGGCGGAGGGAGTGCGCAAAGCCCCGCGACGCGTGGGACTCGGCCAGCTCGGGATCGAGCTCGAGCGCTTTGCGGCTGGCGGAATCCGCCGCTTCGAGATTGGCTTTGCTTCCGTCCCAATACATGTAGAGGAACGCGCAGGAATCGGCGATGCCGGCGTAAGCCAGCGCGTAGTTCGGGTCGAGGTCGATCGCGCGCTCGAACATTCGGCGGGCAAACTGAATTCCACTGCGGCGGAACTGATGAAAGAACTTCCGCCCGCGCAGGTAGAAGTCGTAGGCCTCCACGTTGTCGGTGGTGGACTTCTCGATCGCCTGTTTCTCGCCCTCGGTCAGCACGACGCGCAGCGCCCGCACGATACTTCCCGCAATTTCGTCCTGGATCGCGAACACGTCCTCGAGCTGGCGGTCGAACCGTTCCGACCAGAGGTTGTTTCCGTCGGCGACGCTGACCAGCTGTGCCGTGACCCGGAGCCGGTTGCCCGCCTTGCGGACGCTCCCCTCCAGGACCGTCGCCACTTTGAGCTTCCTGCCGATGTCGCCAATGTCCTCTTGCTTGCCCTTGAATGCGAAGGCCGAAGTCCGTGACGCGACCCGGAGCGCCTGGATCTTGGTGAGCGCGTTGATGATCTCTTCCGCGATCCCATCGCTGAAATACTCGTTCTCGGGATCGTTGCTCATGTTGACGAACGGCAGCACCGCGATGGACTTGGGGGTCGCGGCGGCTCCCGAGCCGGCGGGCATGCCGGGCGGCGTTCCCGTGCCGCTGGGCCAGGTGAGCGCCTGGGAGAATTGCGCCGCCGTCGCAAAGCGACCCGCGGGCGCCTTGGTCAGCGCCTTCATCACGGCCTGCTCCAGGAAGTCGGGAACGCCCTCCCGCCGCTCGCGGAGCGGCGGGATGCTCTCGATGAACAACTTGGTGAGGATCGCCTGGGTGGTCGGGCCGGTGAAAGGGGCCACGCCCGCGATCATCTCATACAGCACGGCACCCAGGGAGTAGATATCGCTCCTGCTGTCGAGGTCCGCCTCGCCACCGGCCTGCTCGGGGCTCATGTACGAGGGGGTGCCGACGGCGGTCCCGGTCTGTGTCAGCGACTTGTCGACCGCCGCGGTGACCGCCTTGGCGATGCCGAAATCGGTGACCATCGGCTCGCCTTCCTGGAGCATGACGTTTTCGGGCTTGATGTCCCGGTGGACGATCTGGCTGCGGTGGGCGTAGTCGAGCGCGGCCGCGACCGCGCGGGTGATCCGCACCGCGTCTTCGAGCGGCATCTGCGGCTCGCGCTCCAGCCGCTGGCGGAGCGATTCGCCATCGATAAAGGGCATGACGTAGTAGAGGAGGTCACCGGCCCGGCCCGAGTCGTAGAGCGGGACGATGTGGGGGTGCTGGAGCCGGGCGGCGATCTGGATTTCACGGAGGAACCGGTCCGATCCGAGACTCAGGGAGAGCTCGGGGTGAAGCACTTTCAGGGCGACTGGACGGTTATGCCGGGTATCCTGGGCGAGAAAAACCGTCGCCATTCCTCCCCGGCCGACCTCACGCTCGATTTCGTAACGGTCCGCAACGGATGTCTGAAGACGGTCCTGGAGCGTGGTCATAGTGGAAGGATACGACGCAAAGAGGCAAAGAGGCAAAGAGGCAAGGTCTCCCGCATTGCCTCATTGCCTCGTTGCCACCTTGCCTCCTGCCTTACCCCGCTCTCGACTTCGCCTTTCGCTGGTACATCACGCGGTCACACCGGCGCTCCAGCTCGAGCAGCCCTTCGGCCGGGTCATCGCCGATCTCGTCACCCTGGAGAAACGCTACGCCAAGGGAAATGGTCACACCAACGGTGCCGCCCTTGTCATCGTCGATCCGGAGCCGCCGCACCGCGCGGTCGATGCGCCCGGCCACCTGGTGCGCCGCCTCGGTCGTCGTATCGGGGAGCAGCATGAAGATCTCGTCCCCGCCGTAGCGGCACACCACGTCGGAGTGGCGCAGGTGTCGCTGGAAGCAGGCCGCGACACCGCGAATCACGCGATCCCCGACCAGGTGCCCGTACTTGGTATTGAACGCCTTGAAATCATCGATATCCGCGAAGATCCCCGCGGTCTGGCCCACCGTTCGGGCGGCTTTTTCCAGCTCCACTTCGGCCCGCATGTCGAATTCCTTGCGGGAAAGGAGACTGCCGGTCAGCACGTCATGGTTGGCGCCCAGGATGTTCTCGATCTGCTCGGTGGCGATTGCGATGTGCGCCATCAGGCGGTCGGGATGCACCGGCTTGACCAGGTATCCCGACGCACCACCCGCCCGGAGCGCCGCGGCTTGTACGTCCTCCCGCTCGTCCGCGGAGAGATAGAACGCCACCACCGGGTGCCGGGCAATGCTCCGGGCGTAACGGAGCAGCGCGGTTCCGTTCATCCGTCCCCGAAGATTCAGGTCGACGAACAGGATGGCCGGGCCCTCCAGCATGTGAATCGAGTTGATGGTCTCGAGCGCGCTGGTCGCGGTGACGACCGGGTGGGAGACACCGGAAGCCCGAAGCACCCGGACGGTGCTCTCGAGAAAATCCACGTTGTCATCCACCATGAGGACGGTGGGAGTGACCGTGGGGATGAGGGTCCTCATTTGGATGGCTGCTCCTGCGCGTCCAGGCGCGCTGGGTTATCAAAAGATAAGAAACCCTGGGGGCAGGGGCAACGCCCTCCGAATTGTCGACGATTCAAAAGCGATCAGCGACACGCCAAGAGGTTCGGCAGGGTCCTGCGTGGGGCGGGCCTCCGAGCTAGAGCCTCCCGTCGAAGTAGAGATCGAACCGCCACCCGGTGGGCGACCGCAGCGCGCGGGCGAGGTCCATCCGCACCAGCCCGTCGAGGAGGCTTGCACCCACACCGGCGCCGATCAGCGGCTTGCCCCGGGTGAAGCCGGCGCGCGGTCCCGCCCAGCCGATGTCGCTGAATGCCGTGAGCCGCGCCGCGGGGAATGTGTTTCCAACCTCGACGCGACCGCGCCAAAAGGAGGACCCCGCGATCACCGCTCCATCGTACCCCCGAAGGGTCGCGGGGCCGCCGAGATAAAAACGGCTCTGCAGCGGCAGCGATCCGGTCGCCACACCCGCGGCCGCCTCCACCGCCACCGCGAACAGCGAGCGGGGCGTGACGATCGCGCGGAGGGTGGCGCTGCCCCGGCCGAATTCGTAGTCGCCCCCGGTCGCTTCGAGGGTGACCTCGCCGCCCACCTGAAATGTCCGGGAAAGGGGCCTGTTTCCATGGAGCGTGAGGGCGGCACCGAACTGATCGGCCCGGTCGGCGACCACATTGGGCCGGAAATGCCGGTTCTCGCTGAAGAGGGATAGCAGGCTGAAATCCGTCTCGACGTATGCAGGTTTCTGCTGCTCGGCGAACATCCGCCAGCTCCACCATGAGGTCTCGGTATTCTGGCCGGTGAGCTCGACGCCCAGGGTGCGGAAGTAGTCGCCGTCATCCCGCTGCCCGAGCACTCCCCAGACGCTGTTCACGATGCCGAATGGGCGGGTATCCGGGTTCACCGTGGCCAGCCGCCGGTATCCTCCGAGCCGGAAACGAGAACGTTCGCCAATGATGGAAGCACCGAGCTCGGCGTTGGGCACCAGATCGGCGAATCCGATCCGGCCCAGGGCATCCAGCGTGAACCGGCCGGACTGCAGTCCGCCGTTGATCCCGAGCGACAGCCCTTCGACCCGGTTGAACCGCGCGTTCCGCAAGACTGCCCGGAGATTCCTGGGCACTTGCACGGTCGGCGTGCCCGGTGCCCCCGGAAGCTGTTTGATCGCATCGGCCAGACCACGAAGCTCCGACTCGGTAATCAGGTCGCCCATCTGCAGAATCGGTTCACCCAGGCTCGGGCTGGTCAGGAGCGACAGGGTATCGAGCGGCACGATCACCTCGAGGGTGGAATCGCGTCGCCGGCCGAGGTTCATGCAGCTCTCGATCTGGCTCCGTGCGGTGATGGTATCGCGGCACGCCCGGCGCATGGTCCGAAGACTGTCACGAAGGGCGCGCCAGGCCTCGGGGTCGCGCTCCTCCTCGCGCTCCCGTGGACGAACCGTTCCCGCCGGACGGAACGTGGTACCCGGGGGCGGAGGCGTGCCGCCTTCGACCTGGTAATCGGAATAGACCCGCTCGAATTTGACCGGAATACCCAGCCAGGAGCCGGCATTTCCGATGGCATCGAGCGCCGCATAGCGCAGCATCCACCAGCGGTCCTCATAGAGACCGTACTCCAACGTGATGAACTTGATCTCGCCCTGCGCGTTGACCCAGGACGGAACATCCTTGAGGTCATCGGCATCGCCGTCCCTGCGCATGTCGTACGCGCGGGCGGGGCGGAACACCGCCCGGACCAGACCATAGGTGTCGGCGTCGAACCAGAGCGCGCCCGACATGAGCTTCCACTCCGCGCGGCGCGGCGTGATCTCGAGCTGGAGGAGACGGATTCGCTTACCGCTTGCCAGCGTGATGACCGTGGTGTCGCCGATCGCATAGCGGTAGTCCAGCTCGCCCCCCTCGCGAAGCGGGTAAACGAATCCGTCCGCGTCCGAGCCGAGCATCCCGAGATAGTCCTCGGCGGGGTTGATGACGAGCCAGCCCACCTGGGCGTCGAGGTCGCCCGGCACCTTCTCGCCGCGAAGGACCGCGGGGAGAGCCTGCCGGGCACCGGTGACCTCGATCGTGCTCTTTCCGTCGCGCTTCCACGAGATGTTGGCCGCCAGCTCCTGGTGGTAGAGCATACGGTCTCGGGAAAGCGCCCTGATTCCGGCACCCATCCGCTGGGTAACGCTCGCGGTGTAGGAGGTGACGAGACGCTCGTTCCGCTCCCGTGCCGCCCGGGCACGTTGTACGAGGTCGGCGGTGGCCGGGTTGGCGTAGCTGTCGATGGGAATGCCCCGCGCTGGCGTTTCGGGGGACTGAAACAAGACCAGGGCCAGCAGGAGGGGTTGCATAGTGAGACAACGTACGGCGCCAGCGCCGGGATGGTTTCTGGAGAGCTGCTAACCGCTAACTGCTAACCGTGGGCGGTTTGGTAGTTAGCAGTCAGCGAATAGCCGTTAGCTGCTCGAATAGCCGTTAGCGTCCCGTCACGGCACCACGCGCACGCTATTCGACGTGGCGCTCGCCCGGTGCGCCGCCGCGTCGTTCACCCTGAGCGTCTGCATCATCCGGGTGAAGGTGGGGGCGAGGGCGCTGGCATCTCTGGCTGGTGCGACGGCGACGGCATAGACCACATGGCCGTCGGTCAGCCCTCGTGTGAACACCGTCACGGTCTCGTCCTCTCCCGTCTCCGGCGACCGTCCGGTGAGGTTCACCGAGAACCCGGCCTCCCCGTCGATGGTCTCCTGGCGCGCCGAGCCGGGCTCCGCACGCAGGTGGGTGTTGGTGCTGAGAATGGTGCGGACCAGATCGTCCGTCGCGTCCTCGAGATACGCCCGCGGCGGGTTGGCGCGGTCCTCGAACGGGGCATAATTCCGCTGCAGGCTCGCCGCCCATCGGTCATTGTCTCCCTCGAACGGCGCATAGTGATTGATGACCACGCCGTAGTGGAGCGTCTGCCGGCCATTGGCGGCCACGATCACCCCCCCATCGGGTGTGATGGACACCGCGTTGCCTGATGCATAAGCGCGCCAGTTGTTGGGGTAATCGATGGTGAAGAAGCCGTTGGGATGGGAGAACCGCGCGAACCGCGCGGAAGGCGCCGCCACCGTCACGGTAACCGGCTGCGTCGTACCCTCGCTCACCACGGCACCGCTCGACCGTGTAATGACCTGTGCCGGCGCATTGCCCAGCCGCTGCAGACGATGCTTCACGTTGTCGAGATTGCCCACCACTTGGGTCGATCCGGTCCCGAGCGAGGCGGCGAGCGCCCGCATGCGCTGCCCGCGGTCGGCGGCTGGAGGGTGGCTGCTGAAAAACTGCGCGAGCTTGCCCGGCTCGCTCCCCTGCTTGGCCTGCAGCAGCTCGAAGAGCGTGGCCATTGCCAGGGGGTCGTATCCGGCGCGAGCCATCATCTGCGCCCCTACCAGGTCCGCCTGATACTCATCGTCCCGGCTGAATTTGAGGAACACCGCGTTGAGGCCGACGCCGCCGATTGCGTTAAGAACCTGCGCCGAGGAGCCGCCCGGCTTCCCGAACAACCCGCCCAGCAGCCCCAGCCCCCCCTTGGCGAGGTAGGCTTTCGAGGCCTGGTGAGTACCGTGGCGCAGCGCGACATGGGACATCTCGTGCGCCAGCACGCCCGCCAGCTCGGCCTCGTTTCGGGCCGCTTGAATGAGCCCGCGATTGACGTACATCGGCCCGCCGGGCAAGGCAAAGGCATTGATCTCCTCGGCGTTGACCGCCTTGATCGAATAGGGATACTTCGCCCCCGGCGCCTGCGCGGCGAGCCGCGTCACGATGCGGTTGAGGTAGTTGTTCGTCACCCGGTCGTTCAGGAGCCTGAGCTGCCGCTCGGCCTCCACCGCTGATTGGCGTCCGATCTCGACGTCCTGCTGCACCGAGAAGAGGTTGAAGCCGGGTTGGGGCTGTCGAATCGTCTGCGCAACGCCGGGTGCGCTCAGCGGCCCCAGGATGGCGAGACCCGCGAGCAGTGCAACCGGTACGAACGAAGCATGTTTCATGATCGTGCTCTCCTTCCTATCGTCTTGCCGTCCAGCCTTCGCGGAAGCCCCGGAACTGCAGGACATGCTGCTTGCCGAGCTTGTATTGCTTGTCCGCGACCGGATCGATCTCCCGCACCGCGAATTCGACATCCCAGGCGGTCCCAACCGGATCGTTTCGGGAGCCCGGGATCCATTGGAATTCAATCCGGCCCTCGTTGCCCGCGCCGGGCTGCATGGTGAACTTCGGATCAAAGCCGCTGTTGCTGATCGTCCCGATCCCGCCAACGGCGCCGGGGCGGACAGTATAGCGGTTGCCCCGGTCGTCGGTCGCCACGCCTGAGCCTTCCACGTATCCGACCACGAGCTCGCGCGGCGTCTTGTTGCTGAACCGGATCGTCGCGGAGACTCTCCAGGTCGCGCCGATCGCACCGGGCCGGAAGTCGGTGACCATCGCCACGAATGTCGGTAGTTCGATGCAGGCGGTATGCCCGTCGCACGGATTCTTCGCTTGCGCGGCAGCCGGTTCTGGCCCGGCGGTGAGCACTAGCGCGTACATCGCGCCGGCGCCTGTCCCGCGCCACATGCGCCCACTTCGATTGCGTGAGCCGGACCGGAAAACCGTCATGGCGAACACTCCGCGTGATGCTAGAGGTGACGATCACGGGAGGTGGCATTAGGACAGCGGCGCGCTCAGCGGGGTTGTCTCACGGCCGACAGCATTCAGGCGCGCGGTGGCCGGTCCCCCGCGACGTCGGACTTCGCGATGCGCGTGGCGATCCGCTTGCCGTCGGCCCCGCCGAGGACGCCGCGCCGGGTATAGCGCTCGAGCTTGCCGAGCTGCAGGGTCGCCTCCCACCGGGCCGAGAGATGGCGGAGCACCGGGTTCACGATCCAGCCGATCGTCGAGGATACGAGCCGGTCCACCACGATGCCGGCACCCATGCCGAATGCGAGGAACGACTGAGCGCTCCAGCCGTCGGGCAGGATCTCCGGCTCGAGCCAGAGGGCACCGCCGGCGGTGACCACACCGAGGGCTCCTCCGAAGGGAATGCTCTTGAGCCGCTCCGCCAGCGCGAGGGTGAATATCCGCTTGGAGACGGTGGGCTTGGGTGTGGCCTTCGTCACCGCCATCGGGCCGCTCCGCTCAGAACTTCCATCAGGATCCCGAGCAGCAATACCGCGATGAGCGTCTCGCCGGTGTCGTGCGCCGAGGCTTCGACTGAAAAGAGGGGGCGCCCGGCGGTCGAGGGGCTGGCGGCATGCCGCACGGAGAACATCGCGGCACAGTAGACGGTGATGCGGAACGCACACACGATGCACAAACGACCGCGGGTCATAACACGCTCCAGTCCAAGCTACCCGATCGATTGCCGGGCATTGCATCGGCTGTGCCATCGTCTGGCGCGGTGCCGGCAATTTGGCACCGTCAGGTGGGAGCGATTTCGTCCTCTTTGAACTGCAGGAGCGGCCGAAAAACCGGACGTTCGGGCTGGAATTGAGGGGGCGCCACTATTGCGCTAGACTCCCGCCATGCCCCCGCGGATCCGGAGCCTCCACCACGTCACCGCCACCGTCGACGATGCGCAGCAGGACCTCGATTTCTACGGCCGCCTCCTCGGTCTCCGACTGGTCAAGAAGACGGTGAACTTCGACAACCCGCGGGTCTATCACTTCTACTACGGCGATGCGCGGGGAGCTCCCGGAACGATCATGACGACGTTTCCCTACGGGGGAATCGGGGTGCCTCCGGGACGCAAGGGGAGCGGACAGATCACCACGACGGCTTTCTCGGTGCCGGCGGGGTCGCTCGATGCCTGGCGGCGCCGGCTGGCCGCGCACCGGGTCGAGGTAGGGGCGGGCAGTCCCCGATTCGGGGAAGAAGTCCTGAGCTTCGATGACCCGTCAGGTCTGCGAATCGACCTCATCGGCACCGAGCATGACCGGCGGGAGCCGTGGCTCACGCCGGAATTGGATTCCGGACTCGCCATTCGGGGAATTCATTCCCTCGAGCTCACGATTGCCGCGCCGGCGCGGTCCATCGCCTTCTGGAGCGGCCTGCTCGGGTTCTCGCCGCTCAGTGAAGAGGGGGATCGAACCCGCTTCGGTGTCAACGGGGGCGGCCCGGGGCATTCACTCGACCTCCTGGCCGCTCCCGACGCCCCGCCGGGAATCAACGGACTTGGCACTGTGCATCACCTGGCCCTGGCCGTCGCGACCGCGGACGAGCAGCTTGCCTTCCGTGAGAAGGTGCTGGGTCTCGGGGTGCCGGTGACGGAGGTGCTCGACCGCCAGTATTTCCAGTCGATCTATTTTCGTGAGCCCGGGGGCGTCCTGTTTGAAATCGCCACCATCCCTCCCGGGTTTCTGGTCGACGAGGAGCCGGACCGACTGGGACAGGCGCTCAAGCTTCCACCCTGGGAAGAGCCGAACCGAGCGCGGATCGAAGCCGGGCTTCCGCCGGTCTCCCATCGCTAGGGTTCACCCGTGACACCTCACGAGGGGCAGGCGGTCCTGAGCGCGGGGCCGGGGCTCGAATCGAGCACCGCGGCGATGATCATGATTCACGGCCGGAATGCCGGACCTGAGAACATCCTCGAGCTTGCGGGTCTGCTCCGCCATCCCGGGTTCACCTACCTGGCCCCCGCCGCGGCGGGAGGGAGCTGGTACCCTTTCAGTTTCCTGGCCGAGACAGCGCGGAACGAGCCCGGGTTGTCATCGGGGCTTTCGGTGATCGATCGTCTGATCCGCACCGTCGAGGGAAAGGGAATTCCCAGGAGCCGGGTTGTCCTCCTGGGCTTTTCGCAGGGAGCCTGTCTCAGTAGCGAATTCGCGGTGCGTCACGCCGGGCGGTTCGGGGGCATAGTGGTGCTCTCCGGCGGGCTGATTGGACCTCCGGGCACCCGGTGGGAGGCTCCGGGAAGCTTCGAGGGGACGCCGATCTTCCTGGGATGCAGCGATGTTGACAGCCATGTTCCGAAAGCGCGGGTGGACGAGAGCGCCGCGGTGTTCTCCCGGATGGGGGCCACCGTCACGGAGAGGATCTATCCCGGCATGGGGCACCAGGTCAACGAGGACGAACTGGAGTTTGTGCGGGAGCTGGAGGCTCGCGTCGCGGGATAACGCGGCGGCGCAACGACGCAAAGACGCAAAGTTACTTTGCGTCCTTGCGCCCTTGCGTCGTTCTACTTGGAGCGCCGCTTCAGCGCCGCCCGTCCCGCGACCACCGCGCCGGTGACCAGCGCCACCTTCCCCACGTTTTTGAGCACCGACTTGGTGGTGCGGGCCCGTTTACGGCGCCGTGCGGCCTGACCCAGCTTGACGAGCGAGTCGTCACCCATCAGTGCGAGTTTGCGGGCGGTCTTCTTGCCCGCGACCGTCAGCGCTGCCGCCGCCTTCCTGATTTCCGCTTCAACCTTCTTGCGCGTGACCGTCATGATGTGTCCTCGTGAGTGATCGTCGATGGCCGTGCCTTCCTGCTGTGGGACGACCTGGAACCGAAGAATCTTCACACCGCCTTTCGCTTGACAAGCCCTCGCCGGACGGCGACTTCACGGATCGCAACCTGGGCGGCAACGACGCTCCCGGCGACCAGTCCCGCCTTCAGGGCTTTCTTGCCGATCGCCTTTGCCGTACCGGTCTGCTTGCGGCGCTTCCGCTTGGCGGCAGCGGAGCGGAGCTTGCTCATCAGTTTTCCCATTAGTGCTCCTGAGTTGAGTGCTTTCAGCCATCAGCCCTCAGTTGTTGACGACCGGGAAGTGAGGATACCCACAGGGCGGGAGCCATGGTGACCGGGAACTATTCTGTTTTTCAACACGAGACCGACACGCTGCGTAGGATCAGGGCCGGACGGGGCTCCGGTGATGCCTCCACCCTTCTCGACGAGAGACATTCGAATGAAGCAGTGGGCGTTCCTTGCTGCATGTGTGCTGCTGGTTCCAACGCCGCTGCTGGCCCAGGGCGGAACGCGCGGGAGCAAGGTCCCGGCCGTCCTGCCGATCCGCCTGTCCGTGGCGTCCCAGGGGAACGAAGCGCGATTCGTCGTCCGGGAACAGCTGGCCCGGGCCGAATTGCCCAACGAGGCGGTCGGCGTGACGACGTCCATCACCGGAGGAATCACGCTCGATGGCCGGGGCGGGGTGGATTCCACGACTTCCCGGATCGTGGTGGATCTGACGACTCTCAAGAGCGATCGAGACATGCGGGACCGGTTTATCAAACGCCGGACCATCGTGACGGATTCCTTCCCGACCGCGGTGCTGGTAGTCACCGGGATCAAGGGTCTCCCGGAGACTCTTCCGGTCTCCGGGGCGATGACGCTGGTCCTGACCGGTCACCTGACCATTCACGGGGTCACCAAGCCGAGCACCTGGGACGTTACGGCACAAGCCAACGGCGGAGCGATCACCGGCAAGGCTGTGACGCGCATCCAGTTCGGCGACTTCGGGATGGTTCAGCCCAGGGTCGCGATCGTGCTCAGCGTAGTCGACGATATCAGGCTGGAATATGACTTCAGTTTCGAGCGGGAAGCGCCGGGCAGTCCGTAAGCGGACGGGGCAGGTCCCGAAATGACCAAGGGCCGGCGTTGCCGGCCCTTGATGTTTCACGCCACGAGATCGCTTCGAGGCCGTGGGCCTCTCGCGATAACCCCGCGGGTCAGTTTCCGCCGCCGCCCAGGTCGATCGTGACTCCGGCCATGATGGGAATCACCGACGTGCCTTTCGAGCTGATGACCCGGGCCTCGACCCAGAATCTGGCCGTCTCATTGAGGCGGAAGGCGAGACCGGCCCCGCCGGTGAATCCGAACTTGTTCTCGGTTTCCTCGACGGCCGTGTCGTCGTCGGAGCGGAACTGATGTCCCACGATTCCGGCGCCCGCCAGGATATAGGGATTCACCTTGGCGTCGTCGGCGCCGAAGCTGTAACCGAGCGCGCCCATGAACGCGATGATGTTGGTCTTTTCCTTGAAGTTTCCAGTATCCTTGTGAGAGTTGCTCCCGAAGAATCCCTCCGCCTCGATGAAGAGGCCGCGAGAGCCGATATCAACTCCGATACCGCCCTGGAGCAGCCAGCCGGTCTTGGCGGAGAAATCAGTGTTGGACTTGAAATCTCCGATAGGGATTGAAGGCCCGCCACCGAAAAAGACGTATTGCGCCTCCGCCCGCGAGGAGACTGCTGTTATCGCGAGCGCGCCGAGAACCATCGGAACCGCGAACCGTCTCATGGAGCCTCCAGGGCAGGGAAGGGGACAGAATTGGACCCCTAAGTGTGGGAAGAGGCCGATTGTCGGTCAAGTCCCGAAGTTTCCCGAAGGGGTCCGCAGGATGCTGTTTCAGGGTTCCGGGTCGTCGAATTCCGTTCCCAGAATGGTGATTGCCGTCTGGACCGCCTGCTCGACCGCCGATGGGGAGAAGCCTGCACCTTGGAGATTCCACCGCACGGCATACTCGGCGAGCGCCGCCGGCTCGATGTCGAGCTCACCCCGGATTCGGCGCTCCAGGAGACTCCGTCCGGCACCGGTCCAGGCCGTCACGGCAAGCTCACGCTTCTGGTCCGGCAGCCCGGGGAGATTTTCCCGGAAATACTCACGAAGCCTGACCCGGTAGGCCTCGAGCACCCGCTCAGCCACTTCGGGTGGCGATCCTCGGAGCAGCATCGCACTGGTCAGGTCTCGATGCGGGCCAAGGAGAGCCAGGGTGTTGGCGTACATCAGGATCGCCAGGCGGGCCGGTCCGGCCGGGACCGTGCCCGCCGCGGCATCCGCGCGAGCCCATGTCGGCTCGCGGGTTTCGGCCAGCAGGGTCTCCAGCAGCGCCTCCTTGTCCTGGAAATAGAAGTAGAGATTGCCGATCGAGGTGCCGGCCGCCTCCGCCACGCTGCGCATCGTGGTGACGTCGTAACCCCGCTGCAAGAAGAGCTTTCGGGCCGATCGCAGAATCTTGTTCCTTCGCGCGGCGCGGACCTTTCGGCTGCGCTCGGTCTGCCGGTACACCATTGAGCCTCCGAACCGGAAAGAAACCACGGGGGGTTGACTCAGCAAGCATAGAACGCTATTCTAGATATCTTAGAACGACGTTCTATGCTTGTGGGAGGATACCGGTGCGCCCCTCATGGTGTCAAGCCGGTGGCCGGGAACCGTGAGGAGTGCGGAGAATGCTTGCAGGTGACTTGTCCGGGCTCGCGGAGTGCCCGGAGGCGTGGCGCGCGCTGGTCGAAGCGGTCCCGGATTTCCTGCTTCTCGTGCTTCCGGACGGGAGGATTCAGTATCTGAATCGTGCCGTCCCCGGTGTCTCGCGGGAGGCGGTGCTGGGGACCAGTGTATTCGACTACGTCCCCAGCGGGGTGCGCGCCGAGCTGCGGCAGTCCCTCGCCGAGATCTTCGCCGGGAGCGACGCCCGGGTCCGCGAGGTGCAGGTCACCCACCCCAACGGTGTGGTGCGGTGGTACGCCACCCATACCGGTCCTGTCCTTCGGAACCGGCGGGCGGTCGCGGCGACCGTCGTGGCGCGCGACGTCAGCGAATGGAAGCTGACCGAAGCTGCGTTGCGGGAGAGCGAGGCGCGAAACCGCACGCTGGTGGAGCACGCACCCGAAGCAATCGTGGTCTTTGACGTGGATGCCTTCCGGTTCGTCGACGTCAATCGGAATGCCTGTGCCCTTTTCGGTCTCTCCCGCGACGCGCTTCTCGGTTTCAACCCGATTCAATTGAGTCCGCCAACCCAGGCCAACGGGGAGCCTTCCAACGCGGCAGCGCTCCGCCATATCGCGGAGGCGCTGAGTGGAGAGACCCCGGCATTCGACTGGATCCACCGGACGGCGGCTGGGGTCGACCTCCTGTGCGAGGTAAGGCTGGTGCTCCTTCCCTCCGTCGGGCCCCGCCTGATGCGCGGCAGCATCACCGACGTCACCCGGCAACGCCAGCTCGAGGAGCATCTTCGGGAGGCGCAGAAACTGGACGCTGTCGGTCAACTGGCCGGGGGCATCGCCCACGACTTCAACAACCTCCTCACCGTGATCCTGGCATCCGCTCAGGTTTTGCAGGAAGGCTTGCCGGGGGGAGACCCGCTCAGGCTGGAGACCGAGTGGATCCAAAGCGCTGCGCTGCAAGGGTCTTCCCTGACCCGGCAGCTGCTGGCCTTCGCGCGCAAGAAGGAGATCTGCAAGGCTCGAGTGGAGCTCAACGGCATCACTGAAAACGCGGTGGTCCTCTTGGGTCGGCTGCTGGGTCCCGGCGTTCGGCTGGTGAAACGTCTGGATCCATCCGGGGCGCCGGTCGAGGCGGACGAGAGCCAGCTCGAGCAGGTGTTGATGAATCTCGTGCTCAATGCGAGGGACGCCATGCCGTCGGGGGGAACCGTCACCGTCAGCACCAAGCGGATAAGAGGCCAGCGGTGGTCCGATAGCTCCGCCTGCCGCGGGCTCGAACGGGTCGTGCGTCTCCGGGTGGAAGACAACGGCTTCGGGATGGACGAGGAAACCCAGAAGAAGATGTTCGCGCCGTTCTTCACGACCAAGCCGCCCGGGCGAGGCACCGGTCTCGGTTTGACGATCGTTCAGTCGGTGGTCAAGAAGTCGGGTGGGTGCGTGGAGGTGTCGAGCAGCCTTGGGGGGGGGACGACGGTGGACCTGTTTTTTCCGGATGCGGACGTGGCGCCGCGGGCGGGATCTCGGACTGCCGATTGTTCTCACAACCGAAACACGTAACTTACCTTGCCGAAAAACCCGTCGGTGGTGCGGCTCAGATCGCCGAAGCGGAATTGCCTGGGCTCGTGCATGGTCGAGCCGTAACCGACGTACAACAGGGTCCCCGGCCCGGGGCGAAAGCTGAAGAGCCAGTCCATCCGAAACTCATTGGAGCGGGTGCCCGGGTCCTTCTCTCCGCTCACCAGGATCGCGCGGCCCTGCCGGTCTACCAGCGGTGCGGTCGTCAGGGCGTCGTATTGACCGACCAGCCGGAGGAAGAGGGCGCGACTCACCTGGTATTCCACCTTGATACGCGGAATCGTCTCGGTCGAGAAGCGGGAACCGTCGCGACGCCGGTTCAATGCCAGCCGGCTGACCTGGAGCGTCGCGCGGAGCGCCGCCGTGGGCCGGAGGTCCACCGAGCCGTCCACCCGAACGCTCGTGCCCGGTGCAGCCTCCCGGAAGATGGGCACCTGTCCGGCGCTGATGCTGGCGGTGGCGGTGAATTGCCGGTAGGTGGGGGTAGTTACGCGCAGCGACCCGCCCCACTGGTTCTGCTCCCGCGCGGGGAGCTCGAAGGGGAGCGTATCGACGGCGCCGTCGGTCCCGCGCTCCACGGTCAGCCCGGCGTAGAGCGATGGCTCGTAGCTGAAGAAGTTCCGCCCCAAAGACCCTCCCACCTGCCACCCGCCGCGAATCGTCGCGCTCGGATTGAGGAACTCGCCTCCCTCGATTGGACCTTCACCCGGATCGGAATACTCCCAGATCCGGGTGAACCCGATGAATCCGCCCCAGGTCTGGACCAGAGCCCCGGGCCGTCCGTAGAAGCTGAGCCGGTTGAAGATCGCAGCGTTCACGATGCCGGTGCGGTTCACGAACCCCGCTGCCGCGTCGAATTCAGGACTGACGGCCTGGAGACTGTAATGGAATCCCCAGCCTCTCCCGGTGCGATCCCACACCGCCTGGAGGAGCGGACCCTTTCGCTCGGAGCCTTCCCGGCTGGTCCACGATTGCGCGGCTTGAAGCTCGACGTAGTACAGCCTCGAGTGATAGAGCCGGATATCCGCCCCTCCAAGGCGTGAGTAATTCGGCCCGTCCTCACGGGTGGTAAGGACTGCCCCCGCCGTCCCGGCTCCCGGAAGATCGTTACGCAGGCGGAGAATGCCGAAGACCGGCGTGTGCCCGCCGCTCCAGGAATGCAGCGAGTCGTCCGCGACCAGCATGGTCGCGAGATTGGTGCGTCCCAGTTTGCCGGCGAGTTTGGCCCCGCCTCGCGGGGCGATGATGCTCCGGGTGTAGATGAGCTGATTCGGGGTATCGAACAGCTCGAGGCCGTCGAGGAAGAACGGCCGCTTCTCCGGATAGAAGAGCGCGAACCGCTCGTTGAGGACCACCTGGCCGACATCCGCTTCGACCTGGCTGAAGTCCGGATTCCAGGTGCCGCTCATCGTGAGATTCTGGCGAATACCCCAGCGGACATCGGCGCCGAGCTCCCCACCCTCCTCGTATTTCCATCGGTCCGGGAGCACTCTGGCGCCGTCGAGCCGCGCGGTCGCCGTCGGAGTCACCTCGAGCACCAATCCCCGTTTCAGGTCGTGCAATCCCTCCAGCGTCCCCGACTGACCGAGGAAGCTGGCGTTGGCCCGGACCGCTGGCGTCCAGGAGTCCTGGAATCCGGTGTGCTGCACCCGGCGGAGCACGTTGATGCCCCACACCTGCTCCGCGCGGTCCTGATAGTGAAGGCTCTTGAACGGAATCCTGATCTCGACTTCGTATCCGCCGTCGACCAGCCGGCCGCGTGACTCGAAGACGTAGTCGGGGTTGAGATCGATATTGCCCTCGAGCGGATTCATATTCTGGTTTCCGCCCCCGGTCGCGGAGCGGCCCCCGGCGCCGCCGCCGAACTGGTCGCTGCGGGTGCCGTCCTGCTGGACGCCGAGCGGGTTCACGCCGAAGAGGAAGGCCAGCCGCCGGTCGTTGTAGGTGTCCAGGAGGATCTGAACGTTGTCTTCACTGGTGATGTTGTCGCGATTGGCCCGGGTGGCACGCACCACGTCGCCGTGCAGCTCGCGGGCACGAATTCCGAAATAGACGGCGTCGGGACCGTACCAGATCAAGACCTCGGTAGGTTCCTCCGCCGGCCGGCCGTCCACCGGCTGATACTGGGAAAATCCGGTGAGCCGGGCGGCGCGCGACCAGGCGGATTCGTCGAGCCGGCCATCGATCGTGACGACCGACGTTCTAGTCTGGGCAGCGTCGATGCGGGGTACCTGGACTCGAATGCGGTTGTCCCGGCCGCTGTAGCCGGGAGTTGTGTCCTGGGCGAGCGCCAGGGACAGCGCGGCGAGGATGAGCATGGGGGAGGGAATGTATCCCCATGGAACCACAAGGCGCTAACCGCTAACCGCAAACCGCAGTTAGCAGTTAGCAGTTAGCAGCTTGCTCTTCACCAGCGTCAGTCGTCGACAGCACCATTCTGGTCGTCGTCCTCGAAGGCGTGGAACGACTGCCGGATGTTCTGCTCGACGCGGGAAAGCGCCTCCTGGGACAGGGCAAGCGGATTCAGCAGCGCGCCGCCACCCTGGTCGAGGAACCAGCTCCGGACGTCGAGCAAGAGCGTCAAGCCGGTTTCTCCGTCGACTTCGACGACGATCGGATCCTCGAGCTCGATCTCGATGACCTGGGTGAGGTCGGTGGTGAATGTGAACGGCGTGCCGTTCCAGGTCCCATTCACCCGGATGCTCACCCCATCGAAATCGGGATTCGCGGCGATGAACGCGACATCGTTGCTCCCGGCGGGTTTGTGAATCTGGAGTTGGAGCTCGTCGTAGACGCCCGCCGGGAGGTCCACTGTGAAGGTCGGGTCGGCCCCCTCTTCGATGGGTGGGTCGAGCAGCAAGGGGCCCAGTTTGAGGTTGGGGCACTCTGCTTCCTCTTCAGCATCTTCCTCGATGTTCGCAGGACAGCTGCCATCCTCCTGCTCCAGTTTGATCTTGCGGGCCACCAGCTGAACGTCCGTGATGACGATCACATCGGTACCGCGGGTGACCGTGACCGCGAGCGAGGGTGCGGTGGTGGCACCGGTTCCGGTCGTCGCCAGCTGGAAGACGACGGAACCCTGGCCTTCCGGGCCGGCGGGATTATCGGAACAGGCCAGCGCCGCCGCAACGAGGAGGACTGCGGCGACGCATGACGATCTTTGCATAGAAACTCTCCACGTTAGTTGCAATCAGAAGTACCTGACTGGGGAGACGGCCGCCCCGAATGCATGGACACACTCGCGGCGGTGGCGTTTCCCGGTCCACCGAGGCAAGAGCCACGCCAGCCAGCGAATCGTGTGTCTGGATCCGAGTCGGGGGACGTCCGGATTCGGATGGGGTAGTGTTTGCGAAACACTCGAGGCGGCGATACGATCCCGGCGTCCGTTCAACCTGGAGCGATGCATGGCGACCACAGCCCGGAAGACAGTCAAGAAGGTGCAGAAGCGTGCCACCTCGGCGGGAAAGGCGGCGGTGAAGAAGATCGAGCCGACTCTCCGGAAGCGGGCGGCGGCAGCAGCAAAGGCGCTTCGGGCCGCGGTAGCCCGGGTCAAGGGAACCCGTGCCGCACAGATCGCCGCCGGCGCCCTGGCCGCGAGCGCGGTGATGGCGGCGGGCTATGCCGCCGGAAGGGCCCGCAAGGCGAAGCGGAAGCGGCCGTGGTAGCTGCAGAATGACGTGAGGACGCGAGGACGCAAAGACGCAGAGAGGCGCAAAGTGAACTGCCTCGCGTCGTGGCGTTGTTGCGCCTCAGCTCTTCCGCCGCTTTCTGATTTCCCTCGCCACCACGCTCGCGGCCGCGAGGGCACCAGTGATCAAACCGGTCTTGATCGCCTTCCTGGTGACCTTCTTCACAGTGCGGACTTTGCCGCGAACCGACTTGCGTCCTTCCGCCACCAGGATCTTCGTCTCCGCCTTCCGGTAGGCCTTCCGCGCCGCGTCCCTGCTCTTGCCGGCGAGGGTCTTGATCAATTTGCCCATGAGGGTGCTCCAGTCAGGGCTTCTCGGGAGACAGCTTCTTCTCGAAGTACGCCGCCGTCGCGCTGTCGATCTTCACGGCGTTCGCGTGCCGCAACCAATGGTGCGTGTCGTCCGGAATCACCAGCTCTTCGACCTCGGCGCCCAGCGCGGCGAGACGCCGGGCCAGATCCACCGTCTGGCTGAACCGCACGTTGCGATCGTCGTCGCCATGAATCAGAAGCACCGGCGATTTCCAGGAGGCGACGGAAGCGACCGGGGAGGACTGCCACGCCAGCTCCAGCGCCTTCGCCCGGTCGGGCGCTTCCTCATAGCGGTCCCGGGTGAAGAATCCACGTCCGCCGTCGCCCAGCCAGTCGTGCACCCCATGGATGTCGACGCCGGCGGCAAACAGATCGGAGTTTCTCGCCAGCCCCAGGGCGACGAGATACCCTCCGTACGATCCGCCGTAGATACCGACTCGCGCCGGATCCACCTGCGCCTGGGTTCGGAGCCACTCGGCCGCCGCCTTCACGTCGAGATACTCCGACGCTCCCTGCGCGCCGCCCGCGGCCGGGCGGTGGAATTCGTAGCCGTAGCCGATCCCGAGGCGATAGTTCACCGACAGCACCACGAATCCCCGGCTCGCGAGATACTGATTCATCGCGTAGGCGTTGGAGTAGTAGTCGGAGTAATGCCAGCCGAGGAGCATCTGGCGGGGGGGGCCGCCGTGGACGAAGATCACCGCCGGCTTTTTCGCGGCGGGGGTCCCCGCCTTCTCGAAGAGCTGGGCATGGACGGTGACACCATCGCTCGATTGGTAGACCACCTTCCGCGGCGTCACCAGCTGTGCCGCCGGGAAATCCGCCGGGATCCGCTCCGCCCCGATCGTCACCGTCTGGCCCCGGGGCCGGTAGACCATCGGAAGCGGGGGACGCTGCGCCGTGGCGCCGAGGTAGGCGATCTCGCCGGTTCCCATCACCACCGGCGTCCATTCGAGCCCGGTGCCCGGGGTCAGCACCTCGGGGGCGGCCCGATCGACGGGAACTTTCACGAGGTGGCGCCGATCGATATCGTCGGGGTCGGTCCCGGCGTTCCCCGCGAAAACCAGGAACTTTCCGTCGCGGGAAAGCTGGATGTACTCCGCCATGTACTCACCGGGGGTGAGTAGCAGCGGGGTGCCGCCGGTCTCGGTCATCGAATAGAGGTGGGGCCAGCCGTCCATGTACGAGAGAAACACGATTCGCCCCGCCCCCCAGCCGAGATTCGTGCCGCCGTGGGTGGATGGGGGAGAGCCGCGCAGCGTTTCGGGCGCCTTCCAAAGCTGGCGAGCGGCGCCGGTGGCGGCGTCCGCCGACCAGATCGACCATGGCTGGTGCCGCGGTTCCAGGACCGGCGCGACCGGTCCGCCGGCCCCTGGCCTGCGGACGAATGCGATGCGGGTCCCGTCGGGGCTCCAGCGGGGCGAGCCGTCCCGCGAGGTCGATGGGGCAAGCCAGCGGATAGGCGTCGTATCGTTGGTGAAGACGCCGATGAAGGCATGATCGCCGCGATTCGAAGTGAAGGCCATGCGCAATCCGTCGGGCGACCATTGCGGATCGCTTGCGCCGCGCGCGAAGAAGAGGCGTTGGCCTGCCGCAGATCCATCGATCGGCACGGTCATCACCTGTCCGCCGCTCAGATATGCCACCACGTGCCCGCGAGGCGAGATGAGCGGTTCGTCCCCGTCGGCGAGCAGCCGCGGGGCGCCCCCCGCGAAGGGAACCGCCCAGATCTGCACCTTGAACGGCACCGGCATCGAGGCGGGGTTGGGCGGCAGCTCGCTCCAGTTGGAGCTGTGCTCGCCGCCGCGCACGTACACGACCCACTTGCCGTCGCTGCTGATCTGGACTGACGTCAGCTCCTGCCCGTCATCCATTCCATAGGCGGTGAGCCGCCGGGCCGCGAACGCCGGACCCTCTGCGGCCCAGATATTTCGCAACCCTCCCTCGTTGAAAGCCCAGGCGAGCCGTTGCCCGGTGGCCGCGGCGGTGAGCGCGTTAGGGAAGGGGAGGCTCTTGATCTGTGCGACGGTGAAGCCCGGAGTCGGCGTGGCCGGCCGCTGCGCGGAGAGGGAGTGCGAAAGGAACAGGAACGCGGCTGCGGCAAGGGGCTTCATCGGGTCGGACTCCTGGGTGCAGCAGGAAATGCAAAGATAGACCCGGGAACGCGGAGGCGCGAAGACGCGGAGTCAACTACCCCGCGTCCCCGCGTCCTCGCGGCTTACTTGCCGATTCCCACCAGGATCATGAAGGTGCGATGCTTGTAACTGTCACTGGACGTGACGGTGGAGAGCTTGAGATCCTGCAGCCCGTACACGTAGCGCCCCTCAATGGTCACCGCGGTTGTTTTGCCCAGGCGGAGCCCGGCCCCGATCACCCCGGCGTAGTCGGTACTCTTCCGCGTGGACGGGTCGGCGCACTCGGCACCGCTGGCCGTCTTGCAGCGCACTTCGAAGGAAATCTGCGGGCCGGCATAGACAAATGGCCGGAAGCCAGAAGTCGGGATGTTGATCTTGAGATAGGCCGGGACGTCGATGTAATCCAGGCGCGTCTCCGAGACGGCAAGGCTTTCATCGGAGCTCAGTCCGCGTTGCGCATAGAGCGCTTCCACTCCAAAGCCCACTACCGGAGCGCTGTAGCCGAAGTACAAGCCGCCGGCGATTCCCGTCCGAGTTTTGAGGCTGCCCGGCAGCACGCCCTTGTTCGAGATGTTTCCAAAGGACAGGCCTCCCTTGAGTCCGACCTCTCCGCCCCACGCGCTTTGCGCGGCAAGCGGCGTCCCGGCCGTGGTCACCAGCGCCGCGGCCGCGAACAACGTCCGAGTGATCATCGAAACCTCCGATTATTGGTTTATTGGTCCGTTTTCCTGGCCACGGGGGTGTACGCGACGGTGACCGGCGCCGCGAGCCGGACACGCAGCCGCTGGCCCGCCGGCAACACGATCTGATTGCCCTTGGTGGCAACGGCGACGCCGGTGCCGAGCACCCCGCCGATTACGGCGCCCTTCACCGTGCTGCCCGCGACGGCGCCGATAATGCCGCCTACCACGGCGCCCCCGCCGATCTCCGCCACGCTTTCCGCCAGGTCATCCTTGCCCCGGACCCGGAAGGGCTCCGCGCTGATGGCATAACTCGATCCGTCCACTTCGATCTCTCGGAACCGGATGGTCAGCTCGGGAGCTCCGGCGATGCGTCCGCCGCCCTGGGCGTGGGTGACCTCTCCCCGGACGATGACGCCGGCCGGCAGGACGCGATTGTCGGCGAGGTTGAGCGGATCGCGTGTGGCGAGGCTGACCGGGTGGCCCGCCTCGAGACCCTCAGTGGAGAGGCGACTCGAGAGCGATGCCACCAGGGTGGTCCCGCTTGGAAGCGTGGCCCTGACGCGGCGGGACCCGAACAGTCCTCCGCTTCCCCCCCCAACGACCGTCGCGGCCAGAATCCCGACTGCAGCGACCGAGAGAGCTATGACCAGCACGCGCTTTCTGCCGATCAGTTTCGCCATGATGAACTCCATGTGTGGGACAACAGGAGGAATGACGACCCCTGGCCCGACGGCACGCACACTTGCAGGCGTCTTTTCGGCCAATATCGCAAGTTGCGCCGGAATCGCTTGGGCGGAAGCGCGGAGATCGTCCAGGTGCCTTTACTCAACTCATTGATTCGCCGTGAGTTGCAGGTGTGGGTGGCGCATCACGCGATCGGTACGTCCTTTGCGCTTCGTTCCCCCATGCGGTTACGCTATAAAGACCAACGGGGCAAGGTCGTCGTCCTGCAGGACGTCGCCTGGCTCGCGCAGGCCGTCCGTAACGGCGCCGTCACTCCGGATACCCCCCTCTCCGTCGGCGACGAAGAGCAGTTTCGGAGTGCCGGCATGGTGGTCGCGTATCAGCAGGTGGTCGTAGCGATCGAGCGGAACCGCCTGGGGTCGGTTCAACCGGTGGGCGATGAGCGTCCCGGGCAGGGCGCGAAGCGGTCGAGAGTCCGCACCGCGGCCTTTGTCCTCGTGGGTGCGGCGACGGTGGCGCTGGTCTACTTCCGGGTCCGCGCCCCCGAGCAGACACCCAGCGCCGTGTCATCCACCGCAGCGCCCGCGCCAGCGCCAGCGCCGGAGATGCAGGCGGCCCTCGACCACCTGGTTACGGAATTCGGGGATTCGATCGCGCTCAGGCAGCACCAGCTCGAGGAGTGGCTCGCCCAGCAAGGATTGGAACAACGCGTCCAGGGGCGCGCCTTGCAGACCCCGTCGTCGCTCCGCGCGCTGCGAGCCGCGGCCGCAGACTATCTGGGCCGGGTGGAGGCGCTCCTGTCGAGTGGGTCAGTGCTGGCGTCGCGACTGGTGCAGCGCGCGGACTCGATGGAGGGGATCGACGGTGTCCGCCGGGGCCTGTTTGCCGCGGTGGGCGACGCCCTGCGGAGCTGGGAGCGGGATCTCGCCGCCTATGCCGAGGTGCAGCGCAGCACGGCGGCAACCCTCGATTCTCTTGCGGAGTTCACCCTGGGGCGACAGCAGTCCTTCGTGGTCCGCGAGGGACACCCGGTATTTCTCAGTCGAACCGATGCGGCGCGATTTCGGGAGATCCTGTCCGAGCTCGACGACCTTGCTTCGAAGGAACAGCGCTGGGCCGAAGCCGTGCTTGCGAGGAATCCGAACTGGATGGTCGCGCTGGCGCCGGCCGATCGGCCGGCGTTCCGCCGTGCTCCGCTTCAGCGATCGAACCAATAGCTCAGCTTCACCAGGAAGGTGTTGTCCGGGTGGGCGCTGAAGAGCCGGTCGATATCCCGTCCGAACGTGCGGTTGTCGTACACTTCGCTGTCCGACCGTCCCTGTTGCCACACCAGGAAGAGCGCCGACCCGGGACGATACTCCCACCGAAGCACCACATTCGAATTGAACGCCTTGAAGTTGAATTCTCCGGGGTCCGCGATCACGGCCGCGTCGTTGTAGGGCGCGAAGCGATCGTCATACCGGGCGGCACGGGGATCGGCCAGCTCCCGCACATTGCTGTACTTTCCGTTACTGATGAACGGCTCGGCGTAGACCTGGACCGTCAGGTTGGGCGACGCGGTGAAGTTGACCCGCGCCTGCAGGCTGTAGGTGCGCTGGACCAGGTGCGCGAAGGTATAGTGGGTGACCGAGCCGGCATCCATGAAGTTTCCGTACCACTGCCGGTCGTCCCGGTTCCAGGAGTAGCCGGTGCCCAGGCTTCCGGTCCATCCCGACCCGACACGGAAGTCGAGGGACGGGCTCACGTTGAAGAACCGGGAGCGACCTGCGTCGCCGCTGCGGTAGTTGAACCAGAGCCCGGGAATGACCGGCCACCGGGTATCGCCCTGGATACCGCCCCAGGGCGCGAAGTAGGTGGACGTGCGGAGCGCGGGACCGCCCCGGGAACAGCGGTCGCAGTAGACGGTGCCGAGCCCACCGAGGGTGCCTCCGAGATGCAGCCACCAGCTGTTCGGCAGCTCGGTGTGCACGTTGGTGTTGAGCGCGTGATCCAGCGGCAGCCCCGTCGTCGTCCAGTCGTTCCATTCATTGAGGTTCCAGAACAGACGCCGGTACAGCGGACCGGGCTTGTTGAACTGGAACGCGGCCCAGGTGGCCTGGCTCTGCCAGTCCGCCCGCCGGAGAAAGCCCATGTCGTTGGTCTCGAAGCCGGGCGACACTCGCTGATAGCTGGTCTGGAAGCGGAGTGTGCCACCACCGACCTTCCCGAAGGTCACCTGCGCCGAATTGCCGCCCAGCGAGATACGGCTCGGATCGTAGTCGAGCTGGCCGTCGGGACGCTGGAAGTAGTGCACCGAGCTCCGCTGGGTCGCGTCGATCGCCTCCTCGGTTCCCGTCACCCGGGATCCGACGATCTTCGCGGTGATCTCGAACCGGCTCTTCAGGAACCGATGGCGGAGATCGACGCCCCCGACCAGCGCGCTGCCGCGCAGCGAGGCTTCGGTCCACTCGTCGTTCGAGCGGTTTACCATCGTCCCGATGAAGCCGATGCCGGTTTCGCCTTTGCGGAAATCCTTCGTCGCCCGAACCACCGCGTAGTTCGACCGCGGCTCGATCGTGCGGTCCGCGGTCCCCTCTTCCCGGCCGGTCACCGCGTCGAGCACGCCCACCGAAAATCCGCCGGGAGTCCGCCCGGTGATCTTGGCCGCGCCCAGAATCGTGGTGCCGGTCGCGGACGCGGCGTCGCCGTAGGCGATGCCCAGCTGCGGCGCCCGGCCGATACGCCGGGAATAAAAGAGATTCTCCGATCCGCAGTCGTTGACGGCGTAACAGTTGACCGGGAAACTCAGCAGCCCCGCGCCTTCGATGAAGAACGGGCGCCGCTCCTGGAAGAACGTTTCGAAGGCGGAGAGGTTGAGCACCGCGGGATCGGCCTCCACCTGTCCGAAGTCGGGGTTCACCGTCCCATCGAGCGTGACATTCGACGAGAGTCCATACTTGAAGTCGAGGCCCCCGGTGAGGCGCTGTTGGTGGGTGAAGTCGTTCTGGCCTCGCGGAAGCGTCACGTTCTTGGTGACGACGTAGGGCGAAAACTCCAGCCGGCGCGGGGCAGCGAGGCCGATCAGCCCGAAGACCTCGCCCAGCTGGGAGGACAGCCCCGCCACGTTCCGCTTGTAAAGCGGCCAGCTCACCCGCTCCTTGTGCCGGTCGATGTCGCGCCAGACCGCAAAGCCGAAGGTATTGGATTCCGTCTGCGCGTAACGGAGCTGTGACAACGGAATCCGGAACTCGGCCGTCCAGCCCAGAGAGTCCACCGTCGTTTTCGCTTCCCAGACGCCATCCCACGCATCGTCCTCATTCCCGTCGTCGTACACCGCGTAATCCCGCTTGACCCCCGCGGGATTGACGGCGAATTCGTAGCCCGACCGGCGATCGTGGTAGGAGTCGATAATGATCTTGATCTGGTCGCTCGCGGTGCGGACGTCCCGGCGGGCCAGCAGCTTGAGGATGCGGCCCGGCTCGGAATCGAATGCCCGCACGAAGACGTAGAAGTTCCGCGCATCGTAGGCGACACGGGCCTCCGTGGGATACCGCGGCGCCTTCCCTTCGTTCGGATCGAATTCCTGGAACTCCGTAATCGGTGCCGCGATCCGCCATACCTCGTCGTCATCCCGTCCGTCGATCGTCGGCGCCCGAGGCGCCAGCACGGCGCGGGCGGTGGTGGCGGATACCACGGCATTCGTTCCGCTGGTGGGGGCCGGAGCCGGACGGGCAGTGCTCTTTGTTTCAAGCTGCTGAAACATGAGCAGGGTGGCGAGGGCGGCCAGCATGGTCATTCTCGGGTTGGAGGATCAGTCCATGAGATACCGGCACCGCGAATACCGTTGCATGACGCACCGCCTATCTTCTGGTTAGCCAATGCAACGGAGATTTCGGCGTGAAGGTTTCGGGCAGGCAGATCATCGGCACCATCCTCCGGGGCACTGGACTGGCCCCGGAGCCGGTGGGGAACGAACTGCCGCTGCGGTCCGAGCTTTTCAGCCGGGACCAGATGGACCAACACGGCCGCCGCCTCGCGGCCTCGCACCGTGTCGCCTCCCAACCCGCATCCGATCAGCTCCTTGCACGGCTGGCGGAAAACGAATCAGTGCTCATCGAGGCACTCGATCTCCTCACTGCCGCCGCGAAAGCTGCGAGACGGATCGCACCCGCGGGGGAGTGGCTGCTCGACAACTTCTATCTGATCGAAGAACAGATTCGCACCGCGAAGCGGCATCTGCCCAAAGGGTACAGCCGCGAGCTCCCCCGCCTCCTCACCGGTCCGTCTGCCGGCCTGCCCCGGGTCTACGACATCGCCCTCGAGACGATTTCGCACGGCGACGGGCGGGTCGACCCCGAAAGTCTCAACAGCTTCGTCGCGGCGTACCAAACAGTCGTGGCGCTGACGCTCGGCGAGCTCTGGGCGATCCCGATCATGCTGCGACTCGCGCTGATCGAGAATCTGCGTCGCGTCGCGGCGCGGGTCCTTGCCGGGCGAATCGACCGGAACCGCGCGGAGGCCTGGGCGGACGAGATGACCGCGACGGTCGAGAGCGATCCCAAGAGCCTCATCCTCGTCGTCGCCGACATGGCGCGCTCGAATCCTCCGATGTCGAGCGCGTTCGTGGCCGAGCTGGCGCGCCGCCTCCAGGGCCAGAGCCCGGCGCTGGCGCTGCCGCTGACCTGGGTCGCGCAGCACCTCTCCGAGTCGGGGCAGACGATCGAGCAGCTGGTGCAGAACGAAAACCAGCAGCAGGCCGCCGATCAGGTCTCGATCAGCAACAGCATCGGGAGCCTGCGGTTCCTCGGCGCGATGGATTGGCGAGGGTTCGTCGAATCAATGAGCGCGGTGGAGGAGGTCCTGCGCGAGGATCCCGGGGGGGTCTATGCGCAAATGGACTTCGCCAGTCGAGACAGCTACCGGCACATGGTGGAGCGGCTGGGGAGGAGAAGCCGGTTTTCCGAGGTGGAAATCGCGCGCCAGGCCGTGGAGTTCGCGGAAGAGGCGCGGGGCAGGGGGGGCAGCGACGAACGCGCCTCGCACGTCGGATATTACCTGATCGGGAAGGGCCTCCCCGAGCTCGAGCGGATGGCAGGACTGCGGCCCTCAGGATTCGAATCGCCGATTCCTCTCTCGCGCTACCTGGCTCCCGTGGTCCTTCTTCCCTTCCTGCTCGCCGCGCTTGCGGCTGCGGCGGTCAGGACCGATGGCTGGAATGTCTGGATGCAGGTGCTGGTGGGGATCCTCGCGCTGGTGACGGCGAGCCAGCTCGCGGTGGCGCTGGTCAACTGGCTCGCCTCGCTTCTCGCGCGCCCCCGCGTGCTCCCCAAGCTCGATTATTCGGAGGGGATCCCGGCGGAGTCGAGGACACTCGTCGTGGTGCCGACGATCCTCACCACGCTGCCCTCGGTGGACGAGCTGTGCGAGGCACTCGAGGTGCGCTTTCTCGCCAACCGGGACGACCACCTGCACTTCGCACTGCTCACCGACCTGCTGGATGCCCCGGCGGAGCACATGCCGGAGGATGCCGAGCTCGTCGAGCTTGCCCGCCTGCGCATCCGGGATCTCAACGCGCGATATCCGCGGGAAGACGGCGACGCCTTCTTCCTGCTTCACCGGCCGCGCCGCTGGAATCCCCGGGAACGGGCTTGGATGGGCCGCGAGCGGAAGCGCGGCAAGCTCGCCGACCTGAACGCGCTCCTCCGCCACGGAATCACCGATCCGTTCGCGGTCGTGACGGGACGGACGGAGCCGCTTCGGACCGTGCGCTACGTCCTTACACTGGACACCGATACACAGCTTCCCCGCGATTCGGCCCGGCATTGCGCCGCGGCGATGGCCCACCCGCTCAACCGCCCGCAATTCGCCCCCGGGCGCGAGCGGGTCTGCGAGGGGTACGGGATTCTGCAGCCCCGGGTCGGTGTGAGTCTTCCCGCCGCGAACCGCTCACGCTATGCCTCGCTGTTCGGCAGCAACCCCGGCATCGATCCGTATACCCGCACCGTTTCCGATGTGTACCAGGATCTCTTTCAGGAAGGCTCCTTCGTCGGCAAGGGCATCTACGACGTCGAAGCGTTCGAGCAGGCGCTCGCATCCCGATTTCCCGAGAACCGGGTCTTGAGTCACGACCTGCTCGAAGGATGCCACGCCCGGGCCGGCCTGCTCACCGATGTCGTGCTCTACGAGGAATATCCCAGCCGGTACACGAGCGACGTCAGTCGCCGGCACCGATGGATCCGGGGCGACTGGCAGCTGCTGGGCTGGCTGCTGCCGCGGGTCCCCTCGGCCTCGGGACCGCGCCGCCGGAACTCGCTGTCCGTCCTTTCCCGGTGGAAGCTGCTCGACAATCTACGCCGCAGCGTCGTGCCCCCCGCAATGCTGCTGCTGCTCATGCTGGCCTGGAGCTTTTTCCGTCCGGCCTGGCTCTGGACCGTCGCGATCGCCGGCTCGCTGCTGCTGCCCCGGGCTATCGCCGCCCTGCTCGACCTCATCCGCAAGACCGGCGAGATGTCGCTCCGACAGCACATGGCGTCGGTGTGGCATACTGCCGCGCTGGATCTGGGCCAGGCGGCGTTCGCGCTCGCCTGCCTGCCGTACGAGGCGCTGGTCAGCGTGGATGCGATCGGGCGGACATTGTGGCGCGTACTCTTCAGCCGGCGGCATCTCCTCGAGTGGAATGCTTCCAGCGAGATCGATCGGACCGGCGAGGCGGACCTGTCTTCCACCGCGCGCCGGATGTGGGCCGCTCCGGCGCTCGCCGCGGCCTGCCTGGCGGGGCTCGCCATGCTCCGGCCCGGCGGGCTGGTGGTCGCCTTCCCGATGCTGCTGCTCTGGGGGACCTCGCCGTTTCTCGCCTGGTGGCTGAGCCGTCCCATCCCGGCGCGCGACGCCAGGTTGTCGCTGGAGCAGAGTGAATTTCTGCACCGGCTCTCGAGGAAAACCTGGGCCTTCTTCGAAACCTTCGTGGGCGCCGAGGATCACTGGCTCCCACCCGACAATTTCCAGGAGCACCCCGCTCCCATGGTGGCGCACCGGACATCCCCCACCAACATCGGGCTCTCGGTGCTGGCCAACCTCTCGGCCTATGATTTCGGATACCTCGAATCGGACCTGCTGGTGGAGCGGACCTCGGCTGCGTTCGATACGATGGACCTCCTGGAGCGGCATCGCGGCCATTTCTACAATTGGTATGACACCCGCTCGCTGACACCACTCCTGCCGCGTTACGTATCCACCGTGGACAGCGGCAATCTCTCCGCCCATCTCCTCACCCTGAAGGCGGGCCTGCTCGCACTGTCCGACTATCCGGTTACCGGCTTCCGCGTCTTCCGCGGACTCCGCGACACCCTGCTGGTGCTGCTGGACCTGCTCGGACACCGCCCTCCGCCGCCACTCGTCCGGTTTCGCGAGCTGCTCAACGAAACGCTCGACGAGCCGCCGGCGCTGTTCGAGGACGCCCGGGAGCGCCTCGCGAGTCTCGCGGAGGCCGCGGCGGCGTCGTCGACGCTGCTCGAGAGCTCGACGCCCGGCGACGATGCCATCGCCCTCTGGGCACAACGCCTCGCGGAGCAGGCGGGGCTCGCCGTCTCGGCCCTCGCGTGGATCCCCCGGCGCGACGGAGGCGGGGCGATTCCCTCCCTGCGCGAGCTGGCCCGGCCCGATGGCGCCGGCGGGGTCGCCGTCGTCCGTTCCGCGCGGGAGCGGATCGCGGCGCTGGAGCGACTGGCGGCGCGGATCGACGGGTTGGCCGAAGTGGAGTACGAGTTCCTGTACGATCGCAGCCGACACCTCCTGGCCATCGGCTACAACGTCGGGGAGCGCCGGAGGGACGGCAGTTTCTACGACCTCCTCGCATCGGAGGCGCGGCTCACCAGCTTCCTCGCCATCGCGGAAGGACACCTGCCCCAGGAGAGCTGGTTCGCCTTGGGACGCCTGCTGGCCAGCGTCGGCGGCGCGCCCGTCCTGATGTCGTGGAGCGGGTCGATGTTCGAATACCTGATGCCCCTGCTGGTCATGCCGAGCTACGAGCACACTCTGCTGGCTCAATCGTGCCGGACCGCGGTGGAGCGACAAATCGAATACGGCGCGGCCCGCGGCGTGCCGTGGGGAATGTCCGAGTCCGGGTACAATGGCGTCGACGGCCTGCTCAACTATCAGTATCGGGCATTCGGGGTTCCGGGTCTCGGGCTCAAGCGCGGCCTGGCGGAAGATCTGGTGATCGCGCCCTACGCCTCGGCCCTCGCCCTCATGGTGCGGCCAGAGGAGGCGTGCGAGAATCTCGAGCGAATGAGCGCGGAGGGATTCTCGGGTGAGTACGGGATGTACGAGGCGGTGGATTATACGCCGAGCCGGCTTCCGCGCGGCCAGACTCGCGCGCTGGTGCGCTCCTATATGGCACATCATCAGGGGATGAGCCTGCTGGCGTTTGGCTGGCTCCTGCTCGACCGTCCGATGCAGCGTCGCTTCGAAAGCGATCCCCGTTTCCGCGCCACCGAGCTGCTGCTCCAGGAACGGCTGCCCAGGGCGACGGCCTACCATCCTCATACTTCGGAATCGGCCGACCTCACACCGGTGACTGGCGACATCGAGTCATCCATCCGGGTGGTCGCGAGTCCGTCGACCCCGATTCCCGAAGTCCAGCTGCTCTCCAACGGGCGCTACAATGTCATGGTGACCAATGCCGGCGGGGGATACAGTCGGTGGAAGGACCTCGCAGTCACCCGCTGGCGGGAGGATGGCACCCGGGATAATTGGGGGAGCTTCTGCTACATATGCGACGTGATCAGCGGGGCGGTGTGGTCCTCGGCGTACCAGCCGACGCTGGTGCGGGCGGAGAGTTACGAGGCGATTCTCTCCGAGGCCAGGGTCGAGTTTCGCCGCCGCGACGACGACATCGAAACTCATACTGAAATCGCCGTGTCGCCCGAGGATGACGTCGAGCTCCGCCGCACCACTCTCACCAACCGGAGCCGCTCCCGTCGGGTGCTCGAAATCACCAGTTACAGCGAAGTCGTGCTCACCCAGCCGGCCCCCGACGTGCTGCATCCGGCATTCAGCAATCTTTTCGTGCAGACCGAGATCCTCCGCCAGCGCCAGGCGATCCTGTGCACCCGGCGTCCGCGCTCCGCCTCGGAGCCGGTGCACTGGCTCTGCCACCTCATGGCGGTCCACGGCGCCGATGCGGGTGAGGCGTCGTTCGAGACCAGCCGGCTCTCGTTCGTCGGACGGGGCAACTCCCTGGTGTCCCCCGACGCGATGCGCGCCCCCGGTCCGCTCGGGGGCGGGGCCGGATCGGTGCTCGATCCGGTCCTCGCGATCCGGACCCGGATCACGCTGGAGCCGGAGCAGTCGGCCACGATCAATGTGGTCACCGGCCTTACCGATACCCGTGAGGCATGCCTCGGGCTGGTCGATAAGTACCAGGATCGGCGGCTCGCCGACCGGGTGTTCGACCTGGCCTGGACCCATAGCCAGGTCGTGCTGCGACAGCTCAATTCCACGGAGGGCGACGCGCAGCTCTACGGCCGCCTGGCCGGCTCGGTGCTGTTTCCGCATCCCGCGCTTCGCGCCGACGGCGGCGTGCTGGCGCGCAATCGCAAGGGACAGTCGGGTCTCTGGAGTTACGCGATCTCCGGCGACCTCCCCATCGTCCTGCTGCAGATCGCCGATCCCGCGAGCTTCGATCTGGTGCGCCGGTTGGTACAGGCGCACGCGTACTGGCGGCTCAAGGGCCTCGCGGTCGATCTGGTGATCTGGAACGAGGACTACTCCGGGTATCGCCAGGTCCTCCATGAGCAGATCATGGGGCTGGTCGCTCCCGGTATGCACGCGAACGTGACCGATCGTTCCGGCGGGCTCTTCGTGCGGCCGGCGGACCAGATCTCGAACGAGGACCGGGTTCTCCTGCAGGCGGTCGCACGAGTAATTCTCACCGATACCCGGGGACCGCTCGCCGACCAGATCAACCGCCGCCGCGGGACCGAGCCTGCCATGCCCCGGTTGGTGCCGACCAGGACCCACCGCGGGGAGCAGCGTCCTCTCCTGCAGACGCCTGCGGCGGACCTGCTCTTCTTCAACGGACTGGGGGGGTTCACCCCCGACGGGAAGGAGTATGTCATCCACACCTCGCCCGGACAGACGACTCCCGCGCCCTGGGTGAACGTGCTCGCCAACGCCGGTTTCGGCACCGTCGTATCGGAGAGCGGATCGGCGTACACCTGGGTGGAGAACGCCCACGAGCTGCGCCTCACTCCGTGGCATAACGATCCGGTCAGCGACCCCAGCGGCGAGGCGTTCTACCTCCGCGACGAGGAATCCGGCCACTTCTGGTCCCCGGCGCCGCTGCCGGCCAGGGGCCAGACGCCGTACGTCACCCGACACGGCTTCGGCTACACCGTGTTCGAGCACACCGAGAGCGGGATTGCGAGCGAGCTCACCGTGTACGTGGCGACGGACGCACCGGTCAAGTTTGCGGTGCTCCGCGTCCACAACCACTCGGGGCGGGCGCGTCAGCTCTCGGCCACGGGGTACGTCGAATGGGTGTTGGGCGATCTGCGCGGGTCATCCGCCATGCACGTCATCACCGAGGTCGATCCGGTCACCAGCGCGGTCTTCGCGCGGAATCGCTACAGCCCGTCGTTCGGCGGTCGGGTTGCGTTCCTCGATGTGAACGAGCCCAACCGGTCGGTGACCGGCGATCGAACCGAGTTTCTCGGACGCAATGGCACGCCGGCGAGGCCTGCGGTGCTGAGCCGGATTCGACTCTCGGGTCGGGTGGGCGCCGCGCTGGATCCCTGCGCGGCCTTGCAAGTCCCTTTCGAGCTGGCGGACGGAGAGGCGCGCGAGCTGGTCTTTGTTCTTGGCGCGGCTCGGGACACCGACGAGGCGCGCCGTCTGATCCAACGGTACGGGGGAGCCGGCGCAGCGCGCAGCGCGCTCGAGGGCGTGTGGAAATACTGGAGCAGGACGCTCGGCACCGTACGGGTCGAGTCGCTCGATCCGGCGCTGGACATTCTGGCCAACGGCTGGCTGGTCTATCAGACGCTCGCATGCAGAGTCTGGGCGCGGAGCGGGTATTACCAGTCCGGTGGCGCGTTCGGTTTCCGGGATCAGCTGCAGGACGTCATGGCGCTGGTGCACACCGAGCCCCGGCTGGTGCGCGAGCATCTGCTCCGGGCGGCGGCACGCCAGTTCGTCGAGGGGGACGTGCAGCACTGGTGGCATCCGCCGACGGGGCGGGGCGTGCGAACCCGGTGTTCGGATGACTATTTGTGGCTGCCGGTGGCCGTTTGCCGGTATGTGAGCGCCGTGGGCGACCCCGGCGTGCTCGACGAGCTGGTGCCGTTCGTCGAAGGGCGGCCGATCGGCGCCGACGAGGATTCCTATTACGATCTGCCGATTCCTTCGATGGAAACCGCGTCGCTCTACGAGCACTGTGTCCGGGCCATCACCCATGGGCTGCGCTTCGGCTTGCATGGACTCCCGCTCATGGGCTCGGGAGACTGGAACGACGGCATGAACCTCGTCGGCGACCGGGGAAAGGGGGAGAGTGTCTGGCTCGGGTTCTTCCTCTACGATACGCTCATCCGGTTCGCGGAGCTCGCCGCGACTCGAGGTGATCCGAGTTTCGCGTCGCGCTGCACCCAGGAGGCGGCGGGGCTCCGCGCGGCGCTGGAAGAGCATGGGTGGGACGGGGAGTGGTATCGCCGCGCGTACTTCGACGACGGAACGCCGCTCGGGTCGGCGGAAAACGCCGAGTGCCGCATCGACTCGATCTCGCAGAGCTGGTCGGTGCTCTCGGGAGCCGGAGACCCCGAGCGGTCCCGCAAGGCGATGGAGGCGGTGGACAGGTACCTGGTGAGGCGGGAACAATCGCTCGTGCAGCTTCTCGACCCACCCTTCGACCAATCGCCCCTCGAACCGGGATACATCAAGGGGTATGTCCCCGGAGTTCGCGAGAACGGAGGACAGTACACCCACGCCGCCATCTGGGCCGCCATGGCGTTCGCGGCCCTCGGAGACGGAACCCGGGCCTGGGAGCTCCTCGGCATGATCAACCCCCTCGAACACGGCGGCACGCCGACCGATGCCGCGACCTACAAGGTGGAGCCCTACGTCGTCGCGGCCGATGTGTACGCCGTCCCGCCCCACACCGGTCGAGGCGGGTGGACCTGGTACACGGGATCGGCGGGTTGGCTCTACCGGCTGATCGTGGAATGCCTGCTTGGCCTGAATCGGGGCGGGGCGAGTCTGCGCATCTCGCCCGTGCTGCCCCCGGACTGGAAGCCGTTCACGATTCATTACCGCTACGGCGAAACACCGTACCGAATCCTGGTGCGGGCGACCGACAACGGTGAAGCCTCGCTGACGATCGACGGGGTCGAGCAGGGGGGGTCGGTCATTCCGCTCTCGGATGACCGGAAGGAGCATGTCGTGGAAGTTCGGGTGCCGATCGCGGAGCTATCCGCTATCGGCTGATGGCTCATGTTCACGAACGCGACCGCGCGGAAATCGCCAGCGCCACTCCTCCCAAGATGGCGACCGCGGAGAGTGTCAGACGAAGCGTGATACGCTCGCCGAGGATCGCCGTTCCCGCAAGCGCCGCAACGACCGGAACGGCCAGCTGGATCGTGCCCGCGCGGGTCGCGCTCAAGCGCGGCAGCACCGCGTACCACGCCGCGTAGCCACCCCCCGATGCCAGGCCGCCCGACGCGACCGCACACCAGACCCCCGGCGAGCTCAGATGCGCCTGGGACATGGCGAGGGCCGCGAGCACGATCCCGAACGGCATGGCGAAGATGAAACTCTCGGCGGTGCGCCTCAGCGGAGGTCCCGCGGTGCGGCCACGGAGCGAATACAACCCCCACGCGACTCCCGCGAGTGCCATGAGCCCGACGCCGGCCGGCTCGGGAGCGCCGAGACCGGGCAGGTTAAGATAGACCAGCCCCACCATGGCGAGCAGAAGACCGATCCATTCCCGCCCCCGCGGGCGCTCCCCGCTCCGGAGCGCGGCGCCGATCATCGTCAACTGCACCGCTCCGAACAAGACGAGCGCGCCGGTGCCGGTTGGAAGGCTCAGGTAGGCGAAAGAGAAAGGCGCGGCATACAGGAAAAGCAGTGCGGCGCCGATCCAGCGCGCCGATCGAGGACCTTGAACCGAGGTGGGCGGCTGGCGCCGGAGCAGGAGCCACAGCACGAGCGCACCCGTAGCCAGCCGGATTGCCGTAAAGGAGGCAGGGTCGATCCGCCCCGATCCAAGCGCGAGGCGCGCGAGCACCGAGTTGGCCGCGAACGCGAGCAGAGCCAGGAGGGCCAGCCCGATCACGGAAGCGGGGGCGTGGTCGGTGGGGGCCGGCGGTGGTGGGTCGCCTGCTCGTAGGCGTAGGCAAGCCGGAAGAGTGTCGATTCTGCGAACGGACGCGCCAAAAGCTGGAGACCCGCGGGGAGCCGGCCCTCGCGGGTATATCCCATCGGCACATTGATCGCGGGGAATCCCGTGCTCGGTGAAAACAACTGGCTGTTGTCACCGTGCGGCGTATTCAGGTCGCCGATGAGCCTCGGCGGGTTGCTCCAGGTGGGATACGCCAGCGCGTCGAAATGCCGTGCTTCCATCAGTGACAGCACTCCGTCCCGCAGCCGGGCTCGGAATTCATCGCGGCTTCGGCATCCCCCACTCAACGGCGGCGCGGTATCCACCGCCTGCGAGGTGGTGAGCCGACCTTCGATCGAAGGATGGAACCGGCGCGACCGGATCACTGCTTCGAGGCTCTTGACCGGGACGCGGTCTCCCTGGCGAGCCAGCCATGCGTTCAGGTCGTATTTGAAGGGCAGGCAGCCGCCGCTCTGGGCGCGCCGCCAGGCATCGAGGCTGTCCACCCGCACCGAGTCGATGATGACCGCGCCGGCGCGACGCATATCGTCGAGCGCTCTGCGGAATACCATGAGGACTTCCGGATCGGCGGTCGGCGTGGTGAACGCCTGGACCAGCACCCCGATTCGGGCCCCGCGCAGACCATCGGCGCGGAGCGCCGACAAGTAGTCTTCCGGTGGACGGCCGCGGCTCACGAGCGTCGCGGGATCGTCGGCATCCGCCCCGGCGATCACCTGAAAGACAGCCGCCGCGTCAGCGACGGTGCGCGCCATGGGTCCTGCAATGTCCGCCGACAGATTCAGCGGCGCCACGCCGGTCCGGCTGGTGAGACCCATGGTCGACCGGATACCCACGAGTGCGTTGTGCGACGAGGGTCCCCGGATGGAGTTCCCGGTGTCGGTGCCCAGGCCGACTTCGCCCAGATTCGCGGAGACCGCGGCCGCCGTACCGCCGCTCGAGCCCGCGGTCACCCGGTCGAGTGCGTAGGGATTGCGGGTGTATCCAGGGAGAATCGAGCTCACCGTTTCATAGGGACTGAACGCGAACTCCGCCATGTTGGACTTGGCGAGGACGATCGCCCCCGCCTCGCGAATCCGGCGTACCTGAAACGCGTCGCGCGACGAGACGTAACCCGCGAGCGAAAGGGAGCCGGCGGTCACGGGAAGGTCGACCGTTTCGAAGTTGTCCTTCACGATCGTCGGGATGCAGTGGAGCGGACCGGTGAGGCCCTCGGTCCGGAACCGCCGGTCCAGCGAGTCCGCCACATCCAGCGCTTTGGAATTCACCACAACCAGCGCGTTGATGGCCGGTCCCGTTTTATCGTAGGCCGCGATCCGGGCCAGGTATTGCTCCACCAGCGCGCGACAGGTGAGGTTTCCCGCGCGGAAGGCCGCATGAACGTCGGCAATGGTGGTTTCGTCGATGCGGAACGGTGGTCGTTCCTGCGCCGATCCGCGCCTGACCGCGAGCGACAGGAGCAGGAAGGCTACCCTGCCGGCTCGCACCGTGGTGACTCGACGGTCGATCAGGTCAGAACCAGGCGGATGGAGAGAAGGTAGATCTCGACCCGGCCAAGGACGCCCGAATCGACGGCGACGAAGAGGACGAATCCTCCGTCGATGTCAGTCGTCACGGTGACCGGCTGGGTCTGGGTGATCGTCGTCCGGGCGGCGAACGTTCCGGGACTCGGGCACCCGGACAGCCCGTTTCGAATGTCTCCCAGCCGAGTGAAGTCTCCTCCGTTCGTGTGATCTCCCAGGTCATGGGTCAGGCGGAGGATGCCCTGTGCGTCCGGAGCCTGCGACAGCGCCAGCAGGGTCGCTCCCGCCTTGATGAAAGTCCCGGCGCCGACGCCGGTGGTGCATCCGCTATGGATGTTGGTCGCGAACGTGACGGTGAGCTCTGCGGTGAAGGTCAAGTTCGGGATCAGTCCGGTAAAGCGTTTCTGCTGATAGAGGAGCAGGTCCCCGGTCACATTGGTGCCGGCCAGATACAGCCCGTTCGCGGTCGCGGGCAGTGGCGCCGGCAGACTCCGGTACCCTTCGGCGAGGTCGACCTCCGCCAGCCCGTCGGCCGGAACGTTGGCCACCCCCGGGGTCCAATCTGCGCCGACCACATTGAGGTCGAAGGGAAGGACGATGGAGGTGGGTTCCGTGTTGAGGCAACCGGCCAGCAACAGGATGGTGGCCGCGCCGAAGTACCGCTTCATCGGAATTCTCCCTGGAGAGGGCCGGGGCGACCCGGCCTGACGACCTGTTCTAGTATAGCACCGCTCGATACGTGTGGGGGGCATTCCTCTGGACGATCTCCCTCCGCACGGGGACCACAGCGGACACAAGACCGGCGGCCCCTGGGGGCCACCGTCTCGATGTCTCCAGCGCGTGCGCCGTACGGCTTGCGAGCCGCTCCCAGACGGATGCCGGCCGGGCCGGAGACGCTGCCGATAACGGCCAGGGCCCGATCGACCGGAACCCCGCGTGCGATCAGCTCGGTAAGCGTCTCCAGTGCGACCTCCAGCCGTCGTTCCGAAGGTTCCCGGCCGGCGAGCGCCGTCAGCTGCGCGGTCGAGGCGCCGCGGGCGATAATCTGGGCGCCGCGAGCCACTTCTTCCTCGCTCGGCGGTTCACGACCCGCCCGGATCAGCGCCGACTGCGACAACTCGAGCTGAGCCATCGTCGTCGCGGTAGCCGCGACGATCTGGCTTTCGCTGGCGCCCTTGGCCCGCCCCTCGGCTATCCGGTCGGTCATCGGCTCGGCCGGAAGGCTCTTCCTGCGAGCCGTCTCAATCATCGCTTCGAGTCGTGCGCGGGTCTCCGCAGAAAACCCTCCCGGGATCCGGGGCGATTCGCCGCGTTCGACCGTGATTCCGGCCTGCGCGCGGGTCTCGACCTCTGCGCTTCCCTGTGCCTGCGCGGCGGCGAACGCCGGGGCGACCGTGAGCGCCAGGATCACGATGGGCTGTCTCATACAACCTTCTGTTGTTGGCGGATTGTTACGTCGTCCGTTCGGGCTTCCTTACGGAAAGCCAGGCGGACCTGCCGCCGAATCCGTCGTTGACGGCGGCAACACCCTTGGGCGGAGATCACATGACCGGTGTGACGGGGATCACGCGCGGATTTCGGTCGCGAGGAAGTAATCCCGGTCACATCGGCGGCGCGGGTGAGATCGCAATTTGTAAGGAGTCGTGAGTCCTGAGTCCTGAGTCGTGGTCGCGGGTCGGGAGGACCCAAGACTCCAGGCTGAAGACTATTTCGAGCCCCTTCACGGAGGCGTGTTATGCGCGGAGTACGTGACCTGTCACTCAGCGGTCTCGTGGCGCTCGCGTTCGGATGCGGTACTTCCGTCACCGCGCCGGAACCCGATCCACCGGGAGTTCCTGGTCCCGCGCTCACCTATCAGTTCGGCGCCAAGTTCGAGCCGCCGGTGGGACGCGTGGTGCACGGCATGGGACAATGGGACGCCTACAACCCGAAATACCAGGCGCTGTTGCCGGCCGACCACCAGCCGGCGGCGGAGCTTCAATTCATCCCAATCGGCGATACGGGGCGTCCCTGGCAGCCGGCCAAGATCGGGCTGGCCCTTCAGGCGGTGAGCCAGCAGGGAAGGATTCCGCTGCTGGACATCGGTCTTCGGGGCAACCAGCCGACGCAGGCGGAACTCGCGTTGCTGAGCGACAAGCTCTTTGCGATCGATGATGAGGTGGCGAACGGGACGGCGTGGGATTCGCGGATTCAGGACCTGGTGCAGGTGCTGCGAGATTTCCGGAAGCCGGTCATGGTGCGAATCGGTGGCGAATTCAGCGGATGGTGGAACGGTTACCACCCCTACGATTTCCCGAAGGCGTTCCGGAAGATCGTGATGATGTTTCGAGCCGGCGGAGTCGACAATGCCGCCTTCATCTGGTGCTATGAGCCGGCCGCGTCCGAAGATTTCGACGCCCAGGACGCCGCCGGCAACTGGAAGTGGTATCCCGGCGCCGACGTGGTGGACTGGTTCTCCATCGACCTGTTCGCGAAGAACGACGTCTCGGGTCCGACCGGTGGCCATGGAGTGCTCACATCCTACGGGAAGACGCTCAAGTTCCTGGATATGGCTGTGACCGTGGCGAAGCCGGTCGTGATCGCGGAGAGCTCGCCATCACACTATGACCTGGCGACCGCCGAGGGCGCAGCGTTGGCCTGGGCCGAGTGGTTCGCACCGTATTTTCAGTTGATTGGGGTCCGTCAGGAGATCAAATGGTTCCACTACATCAACTACGACTGGGGCCAGGCGTCGTATTACGCCAGCAGTGGGTGGAAGAACAACGATCTGTCGGCTGGACCCGCGGCGTCAGTGCTCTATGTCGCGGAGCTGGGCAAGCCGAAGTACCTGCACGCGGGGGAGCAGGCGATTTTGAAGGACTACGGGAAGTACAAATAGGACGCTTCCGCGCCTTGTTACTTCACATTCTCCGCCAGCCACCGGATGATCTCCGGCATGGTCGCCGCCGGAGGGACCGTGTGGCCGGTCTCCACCCAGATGAATTGGCTCGGCTTCCGGGCCAGCCTCTGGAGCGGCAGGACAGCCGCTTCCCGGTCAAAGTCCGTATCCTGGGTGCCGTTCACCATGAGGAGCGGCCGAGGGGCAATGCGGCCGATGTAATTGGCGGGACACGCCGCCGGGAGGTGGCCGGTCTCCAGCGCGTCGAAGTGGCCTCCGTAGAGCGACACCACCGCGGCGATCCGGCGGTCGGCCCCCCCGACCACCATGGCCACTTCGGCGCCGCGACTGAACCCGACCAGCGCGATCCGCCCGGGATCGGCTCCGCGCTCCTTGACCAGGAGATCAAACGCCCGGCCGACATCCTTCACTGTTTGGGAAACCCAGGCGAGGTAGGTCGAGGGCTGGTTATACAGACGGGCGTGCTTCTCCGGATCCGTGTATGTGGTGAAGAGTCCGGTTCCCCGCTCGCCGAAATAGAGCATGTCGATCGCCAGCACGTTCCATCCGGCGCGGGCGAGAAAAGTGGCGATGTACCGGTCACCCGGCCCGTCCTTGGCGCGCTGCGTCCCCCCATGCAAATGAATGATCCATCCGAGCGCCCCGCCGGCGGGTGCCGCGGCATGGTAGATCCGCCCGAAGGCCCGGAGTCCCGGCGTGGTCTGGAAGCTCAGATGCTCCCGGCGAATACCCTCGAGCTCGTCGCTCTCCAGCATCTGGGTTTCGAAGGGCAGCGTTGCCTCGTAGGTGAAGAACGAGAGATAGGTTCGGAAGGTCCGGTTATCCACCGGACGCCGAAGCCATTCATCGCTCCGGTCGGGCCGGGTCTGCGCATGCAAGCTCGCTCCCATCCCGCCGACGATGGTGAGGAGCACGAGGAACCGAGCAGCACGACGCATGCGGTCTCCCGATCAGCGAGGCGGCTGGGCGAGCGGGCGGACCAACCGGATGCCGATCAGGTCGCTCGCGAAGCCGGGCTCGAAGTATTCTGCCTTCGACTGCTCGAACATGTAAGACGGATCCTGCCAGGAGCCGCCCACCGCGATCCGGCGGTGGTCCTCGGCGCGAAAACCGCCGAGCCACTCCCGCACATTCCCGGGCAGGTCGTGCACTCCCCAGGGGCTCACTCCCAGGGGATGCGAGCCCACCGGCGCAGTTCCCGCCAATCCGAAATTGGTGCGGATTTCGGTCGAGGATGCGTCGCCACCCCAGGGATATGGTCCGGGTCCGTCTCCGAGGGCCGCGCGCCACCATTGATGCGCGGTCGGAAGCTCCTTCCCGGCCCAGCGGGCATAGGCCGCCGCTTCGTACCAGGTTACCCCGGCGACCGGGTGCTCGCTTCGGCCGTCCGGCGGGCGGCCATTGAGCCATCCGCGCGGACCCGGGAGACCGGTCTTGTCCACGAAAATCCGGAGCGCCTCGTCGCGCTCCAGTGCCCGGCCGCCGAGTACGAGCGTGTCCGGCCAGAGCGCGGTGTCCCGGTAGCCTCCGACACCCACGAACCGAAGGTACTGCGCGTTGCTGACCTCGTACCGATCCATCAGGAAGGCGTCCACCGGTGGGCCGCCAGGGGCGTTCCCGGCTCCGACCAGGACCATTCCTCCGCTGGTGCTGTCGTTGGGGAGGAGGACCGGCCTCACCGCAACGGTATCGCCGGGCGAAAGCGCCGCGAGGAATTCCAGGGGCTGGCGCTCGGGAATCTCGACGTGAACAAGGTATTCACCGGCGACCAGCGGCCAGGCGGCGATCGGCGACGTCCCCAACGTTACCCTGGTCCGATCGGCGTACGACTCGAATGGTGTGACCCTGGTGACCGAGACCGTCGCGCCCGCCGGATCGCTGATGATCGAGAGGTGCCCCGCGACGGGTGAGGCGAGCTGTCCGAGGAGTTTTTCGGCCCGGCCGCCGCCGGCGGTCGCGAGAATCTCCGCGACTTCGTCGAGCCGGCCCGAATCGGCCGCGGGCGTCAGGCGGGCGAGCAGCTCCGCGTCCTGTTTCCGGGCGGCGCTGGATCGCACCACCAGGATTGCGATCACCCCGAATGCCGCGAGCCCGAGCGCCGCCGTCGTCCACCGGCGGCGCCACCCACGTCCCGGCGCAAGGGAAGGTTCTCCGGCCGCCGCCGTCAGGTTGCCGGCCGCAAGCGCTTCGCCGAACTCGGCCGCGGAGGCGTAGCGGGCATCCGGTTCCTTGGCGAGTGCCCGGGACAGCGCGGTGCTGAGGGGCAGGGGGACTTCGGGGCGGAGCAAGTGGACCGGGGCGGGCGGGGTTGTCAGGTGTGCCGTCAGGACCGCCTGAGGGGAGGGCCCGGTAAAGGGGGGAGTTCCCGCGAGCATTTCATATCCGACAACCGCGAGGGCGTAGACGTCGGACCGCGCGTCGACGCTCTCGCCTGAGAATTGCTCGGGCGCCATGTAACCCGGGGTGCCGATTGACGTGCCGGTGGCGGTGAGCGGGCGCCGGGTCCTCGACTCGATCAGTGCCCGCGCGATTCCGAAATCAGCAAGGACGGCGTGCTTTCCCTCGAGCAGAACGTTTTCAGGCTTGATGTCGCGGTGGATGATGCCGAGCCCATGGGCGAAGGCGAGCGCGTCGGCCACTTCAGCCAGCAGCCGTGAGGCGTCCGCCACCGAAAGCCGGCCTTCCCGTTCCAGCCGGCCCCGCAGCGATTCTCCCGCGACGTAGGGCATGATGTAGTAGAGGAGCCCCTCCCGGGCGCCGGCGGCCAGAATGGGGAGGATGTGCGGATGCTGGAGGCGGGCGGCGAACTCCATCTCCTGCTTGAACCGCGCCGCGCTCACCTCGCTGGCGAGGTCGGGCGGAAGCAGCTTGATGACGACCCTGCGTTTGAGCGAAGCCTCGGTCGCCAGAAAAAGGCGGCTCATGCCCCCGCCACCGAGCTCGCTCTCGACGTGGAAGGCGTCTCCCAGCGCCGCCTGCACTCGCGCGATGAGTTCCGTCAAGACGGCCGTTTGCAGGGCATGAGAATAGTAAGCCCCCCCAACGCCCCGGCAGCAAGGAGAATCACCGGAGCCGCACCAGTCCAGCCGACTCGAGGTTCTGGAGGTACTTGTGAACTGCCTCGGGGGTGACGACGCCGAAGTAATGCTCCCCCGCCTCCCGGGCCTCCGCGGCGATGAACCGGTAGATGTCGAGACCGCTGCGCTGTCCGTTCACCGCGTTCGTCACCTCGGGCCCCATGTAGCCGTGGAGTCCGGTCACCCCGGGAACTCGGCCGCGGCCAGTGAGAAATTCCCCCGGTCCTGCGATCAGCATGGGCCGCAATGTCGCCAGCTGCGTCTCCACGCTCGTCAACACGCGCTTCGGCGGCAGCTTCTGGCCGGTGGCCTGACGGTAGGCGAGGTCGACTTCCCGGATGGCCTGGGCCTCCCGCCGGTCCACTTCGAGTGCGAGCGGCTCGACGAGTGCGGCGGCTCCGGGGGCGACCTGACCGAGGGATCGGACCGCCTGACGCTCTCGCTCCGCGGCATAGCGGAGCTGATCGGCGGCCAGCGTCCACGCGGCCACCTTGTCGGGCAGCGCCGCGATCCAGCCCAGCCCCTTGCGCAGATTCTGCGCGATTCGCTCCGCCCCTCGCCCCGACGTTTCCGCCATGAGGGCGGGAAGCGCCGCGGAATCGGCGCTGGCCATCGTGTAGGCGATCAGTGCCACAGCTACCGCATTCCGCTGCAGCTGGGTCCGGTCGATGGCCCACAGATCGTCATCGCTCGAATGGATGAAGCGATCCGGCATGTTGGTGAAGCTCACTCCGGGAATCCCGATCGGCGCTTCGTTGAAGGTCATGTGATCCGACTGGTCATGGAACCAGATCGCCTCGGCGTTGTACCGGAACATCGTGCCGAGGTGCGAGATCACCGGCCGGGGATACATCGGCCGGCCCGCGACGAGCTCCGCCAGCTCGAACGTATTGCCCGCCACCATGTAGTCCAGCACCGACTCCATGACATCGTTGAAGAAGTGAAACCGGGTGGCGGGCACGCGGGTGACGTTCTGTTTGCGTCCGATGTCCTGCGACTGGTCTGCGCCGACCATGTCCTGGTTGACGTTGACCCAGATCTTCCGCACTTCCCCGGGATGATCGGCGAAGTACTGCCGCTCACTCGAGATCTCGGTGGTCCACCAGAACCGGATGTTTCGCCGGGGCCTTTGCAGCCGACCCTCCGCGATGAGGCGGGTGAGGGCGCGCCCGATCTCCAGCATGCTGGCGGTGCCGCTCGCGTCATCGTTCGCCTCGACCGGCCCTTCCTGCATGTGGCCGGTGAGCACGATGTCCTGTCCGCTCGACGGCTCGGTGCCGCGGAGGTATCCCTCGACCATCACCTGCCAGGGCTCGGTGCCATGCCGGGACGAGAACTCGGATCGCACCAGCGCGTGGACCCGGACCGGCCCCCCCGGGCCGAGAAGCCGATTCCGGAGTGCCACGCCTTGCCGGGTCGAGAGGACGAAGGCGAACGTCGGCTCCTTGCCGGCTACCTCGCCGCTCGGGATGCTGACCCAGCGAATCTGGTCGGGCCTGGAGACGCCGCTCCCGTCGATACCATTCGGAGCATTGTAGGGGCTCGGGTACCACACTATGCCCAGCGCGCCACGGTTGCTCACGGCCTCGGTCATGACCGTGTTCACGTTCCCGGTCGTGAGGACGATCTTCCCCGCCACCTCTTTGCCGGCCAGGTCCCCGGGGGTCCCTCCACCGATATCGATCAGGTCGGCGCGCACATCGACAGGGCGGCTGTAGTCGGCGAGGTGGGCGGCCGATTGAATGGTGCTGGCGATGCGCTCCGGGCTGGCACCCTCGATCCAGAGATCCGCGAAGCTCGCATTCCAGGGCCGGGTCGTACTGGCCTGCTTGATGAGGCTCACCTCGGTGAGGCCATACTCCTTCGCCTTGCGCTCGTGGTACTCCGCCACGGTCCAGAGATTGTTGTCGCCCCCGCGTGGGCGATGGAACTGGGTCATGAACCGGATGTGGGCATAGGCCGCATCGCCGGAAATCTCCTGGGTGATGATGCGGGTGCGGGCGGAATCGAGAATGGGGAGTGTTTGTGCGGCGGCCGTCCCGGCCGAAACGAAAAGCGCGGCGGATACGACGAGGTGCTGGCGGGCCATGATGAGCGACTCCTCGAAGGCATGAGTGGGGGGAGAGGAATCTACGTCGGCCGCGGCCGCGGAGGCTCCTGGGAAGGCCGCCTCTTGACAAACCAGGGAAAATGTAAACGTTTACATTCGATTGTAAACGTTTCCAGGCCGCCGCCGAGCTATCGGCCGGTTGCCCCGCTGGATTCCTGTCTCGCGTTCCGCCGAGGCACCGATTGGTGACCATCAGGGACGTTGCTCGCGCAGCCGGGGTGTCGACCGCCACCGCCTCCCGGGCGCTGAACGAGAGCCACCTCGTCGCCGAAGACACCCGCACCGTCGTGCGTGCCGCGGCCGACCGGCTGCACTACAGCCCGCACGGCGCCGCGCGCAGCCTCATCACAAGCAGAACCCACACCATCGGCGTGCTGTTGCCCGACCTCTACGGGGAGTTCTTCTCCGAGGTGATCCGGGGGATCGATCAGCGCGTCCAGCAGGTCGGCTACCACTGTCTTCTCTCCAGCGCACGGCGCGGGGGTCCGCCACTCGAGGCCGCGCTCCGCTCGATGCGGGGCCGGGTGGACGGGCTGGTGCTGATGTCGCCCGAGTTCACCGGCGACCTGTCCCGCCGGACGCTCCCCGCCGGCTTCCCGGTGATCCTGCTCAACTCCGCTCCCGCGGAGCTTCCCCATGGAAGCCTGATCGTCGCGAATTTCGAGGGAGCGCGCGCCATGGTGCTGCACCTGGCCGGGCTGGGCCACCGACGGGTCGCGATCATCAAGGGGGCCGAAGGCAACTTCGATGCGGCCGAGCGGTTGAGGGGATATCGGGCCGGGCTCGGCGAGGCGGGCCTCGAGCCGGCGCCGGAGCTCGAAATCGCCGGCGATTTCGGCGAAGCCGCGGGCGATGCCGGTGCTCGTGCGCTGCTTCGACTCGTGGATCGGCCCACGGCGATCTTCGCCACGAATGACGGGATGGCGATCGGGGCCCTTTTCGCGCTCCGGGATGCCGGTCTCCGGGTGCCGGAGGACATCGCCATTGGCGGCTTCGATGACATCCCGATGGCCCGCTATCTCGAGCCCGCGCTCACCTCGGTCCATGTGGACATCAGTGCGTTGGGCGAGCGCGCCGCGGCCCGCGTGCTCTCGGCGCTCGAGCGCACCGCGGACCCCGATTTGAGCCGTGAGACGATGCCCACGACGCTCGTCGTGCGGCGGTCCTGCGGCGCCCGACGATCCTGACTTGGCTCTACCCGCACACCACCTCCGGAGGGATGCTGTATGAGGACATACCGAACCCTGGTGGCCGTCATCCTGGCCTCCTTCGCCCTGCCGGCAGCGGGTCCGCTGCTGGCGCAGACTTCGACCGGTACTATCCGCGGGGTCGTCCTCGCGGCCGATGGTCAGGGGATTGCCGGTGCCGAGGTTGTCGCCAGGAATCCCGCCACCGGCGTGACTCGCACCACGCTCACCAGGCCCGACGGGGCCTACGTGCTGCCTGGCCTGATTCCGGCAACCTATGACATGACGGTCCGCCGCATCGGGAGCACGGCGCAGACCCGCCGGGTCGTCGTCCAGATCGGCGCCACCACCATCCAGAATTTCAGCCTCGAATCGAGAGTGGTCACCCTCGAGGAGCTCGTGGTCCAGGCGGCGCCCACCGTCGAGACCAGGACTTCGGAGGTGGCCACCAACGTGTCCGGGGCCCAGATAGCGAAATTGCCGTCACCGAGCCGAAACTTCCTTGACCTGGCGGCGCTCACCCCGGGCGTCACCGTGACCGAGGATCGTATCAACGGGCAGTTCCGGACCTTTTCCGCCGGTGGCCAGGGCCCCAGCGCGGTGAATCTTTTTATTGACGGCACCAGCCTCAAGAACGACCTGACTGCCGGGGGCGTCAGCGGCCAGGACGCCAGCCGCGGGAATCCCTTCCCCCGGAACGCGATCCAGGAGTACCGGGTCATCAGTCAGAATTTCAAAGCCGAATACCAGAAGTCCTCCAGCGCGATCATCACGGCGACCACCAAGTCCGGAACCAACGAGTGGAGCGGAAATGCGTTGTTCGGCTATCAGAGCCAGGGTCTGGTGGCCCTCGACTCATTCCAGATCAAGGACAAGAACGCCAATCCCGGGACCTTCAAGAAACCGGACTACAATCGCTCGCTGGTCGCCCTGAGTATTGGCGGACCCCTCATCAAGGACAAGGCGCACATCTTCGCGTCCTACGAGGGCAATTATCAGAACCGCAACTCCCGGGTGAACTTCACCACTCCTCCGACCGGCTTTCCCGCGCTGGACACGGTCAGTCTCACCCAGTACAACGGCTCCTTCGGATCTCCCTTTCGCGAGACGCTGCTGTTCGGCAAGCTGAGTTATGCCGCCTCTGTGAAGTCCGCGGTGGAGTTGAGCGTCAGTCACCGCCGTGAAACGGACGTTCGGGACTTCGGCAACAACCAGGCGTTCCAGACGGCGGTGAACTTCCGCCAGAACGTCTCCGTAGCCCAATTGAAGCACAGTTATTTCTCGGGAGCGTGGCTCAACGAGGCAAAGATCGACTATTCACGATTCCGCCGGAATCCGAGCCCCAACGAGCCGGGTATGGCCTCGCGCGAATACCTGTACAACAACACCAACGCCGTGATCGGAAGCAACCTGAGCACCCAGGACTTCATTCAAAAGCGGGTCGGCCTCCGCGACGACGTGACCTACACGGGATTCGAGGCAGCCGGGCAGCACGTTATCAAAATGGGCGCCAGCATCGACTTCGTGAAGTACGACATTTTCAAGGACAATGACGGAACCCCACGCTTCGTGTATCGTGACGTCCAGGATGGGCTGACCTATGCTTTCGGCTCACCGTTCGAACTCCGGTACGGCACAGGCAATCCGTTCCTCGATGCCAACAACAATCAAATCGGGGCCTACATTCAGGACGACTGGAGCCCGACCAATCGACTGACGCTCAATCTGGGGATTCGATGGGACTTCGAATCTCACATGCTGAACTATGACTACGTGACGCCGCAGAACGTGGTCGACACCCTCACCCGCTACAACAGCCAGCTGATCACCCCGCTCGATCTGGACCGCTACATCAGCACCGGCAGCAACCGCAAGCCGTTCTACGGGGCCTTCCAGCCCCGCCTCGGCTTCTCCTACGCGCTGGATCGGGAAAGCCGAACGACAGTCTTCGGCGGGTTTGGCATCTATTACGATCGTAGCCAGTTCGATCTCTTCGCCGTCGATGAGACCCAGAAGCTCGCCCATCCGACCTTCACCGTAAAATTCGCTCCGCGTGGCGCGACGCCCGGTCCGGGTCAGGTGGCCTGGAATGACTCCTATCTCACCGCCGACAAAGCGACACTCGACGCCCTGGTCCACACCTCGGGGACGCCGGAGGCCTGGCTGATCGATAGCAAGGCGAAGCTGCCCAAGTCGAGGCAGTGGAACCTCGGCATACGCCAGGTCATCAGGGATTTCTCGATCTCGGCGACCTACGCCGCCGTTCGCGGGGTCGACCAGATGACCTTGAATTGGGCCAATTTCGGGCTCAGGCCCGACGGGACCTGCTGTGTCGATTTCAACCTGGGCGCCCACGGCTTCAGCAATTTCATTTACTCCACCAACGACGCGAAGACCTGGTACGACGCGCTGCAGATTCAGGTGGACCGGCCGTACCGTCGCACTTCGAACGACAAATTCGGCTGGGGAGCGGGCCTGGCGTACACCTACGCCGAGCGTTCGCTTCAGGGCGTGGACAATCTGGGTGACGTCTTTGCCTTCCCCAATACGCTGGGCATTCCGAAACACCCGTCGAACGACGAGAAGCACCGAGTGGTAGCCAACTGGATCATGGATGTGCCGTACCTCTTCGGGATCCAGTTCTCCGGCTTGATGACCCTGGGCGGCAAGTACCGTCAGGACGTCGGCTGCCCCGGGCGGTTCTGCGGGACCGGATATGAGCGCGGAGGCTTCACGGTACCGGGCACCTTCCCCTACCGGAACGTCGATCTCCGACTCAGGAAGGACTTCCCGAACATCGGCGGGACAACGTTGGGTCTGACCCTCGATGCGTTCAACGCCTTCAACCGGAACAACTTCGGGTGCTACAACACCGGGAACAGAACGGATGCCAATTTCGGCACGGCGGGCTGCGTCGTTACTGACGCGCGGCGGGTCCAGCTTGGCGCCGAGTACACGTTCTAGTCCAGTGTGCGGGGAGGCGCCGGGAAGTCCCGGCGCCTCCCGCTACTTTCTCTGATGCCACGACGAGCGCTCCCCTCCCTCCTCCGCCGCCACCTCCTTGGCGCGGCCGTCGGGGCGGCGGCGCTGCTCGCCTGCAGCGGTGCCGTCACCACGACGGCACCGGCGCCTTCGACGCCGCGGATCGAGGCGCTGCTCGATACGGTTTCCCGGCGCACCTTCGACTTCTTCTGGGAGCGCACCGACGCCCGCACCGGCCTGACCCCGGACCGGTGGCCCACTCAATCCTTTTCGAGCATCGCCGCGGTCGGGTTCGCTCTGACCGCGTATCCGATCGGGGCCGAGCGAGGCTACATCACGCGCGACGCCGCGGCCGAGCGGGTGCTCACCACGCTGCGATTCTTCTACCAGCTCCCGCAGGGCCCCGCGGCGTCCGGCATCGGGGGCCACCGGGGGTTCTTCTACCATTTCCTCGATCCGGTCTCCGGTCTCCGCTTCCAGACCGTAGAACTCTCAACCGTGGATACGTCGCTTCTCCTCGCCGGCGCGCTCTTCTGCCAGCAGTATTTCGATCGGGCAGGCGGGCTCGAGCCCGCGATCCGTGCCTATGCCGATTCGCTGTACCGTCGCACCGACTGGACCTGGGCCCAACCCCGTCCGCCGCTGGTGACGATGGGCTGGTATCCGGAGCGCGGCTTCCATCAGCTCGACTGGCGCGGCTTCAATGAGGCCATGCTGGTGTACATTCTCGCGCTCGGCTCCCCGACCCACCCTATCGCCGCCGATGCATGGAGCGCCTGGACTTCGACCTACACCTGGGGTGCGTTCCACGGGCAGAGCCACGTCGGATTCGCGCCGCTCTTCGGGCATCAATACTCGCAGGTCTGGGTGGATTTTCGGGGCATCCGGGACGCGTACATGCAGGGGCGGGGAATCGACTACTTCGAGAACTCCCGACGGGCCGCTTATGCCCAGCGGGGCTACGCCATCGCCAATCCCGACGGATGGGCGGGATACGGTGCAGACATCTGGGGGCTCACCGCCTCAGACGGTCCCGCCGACGTGACGCACGCCGTGAACGGCGTTGACCGGCGGTTCTTCACCTATGCCGCCCGAGGGGCATCGTACAATGAAGTCCGCGACGACGGCACGCTGGCGCCCACCGCCGCGGCGAGCTCGATGCCGTTTGCCCCGGAGATCGCGGGCCCCGCGATCCTGGCGATGCGACTGCAATACGGGGAGGGAGGCTTCGGGCAATACGGGTTTCTCGACGCCTTCAACCCGACCTGGCAATGGTCCGACGTTC
>Ga0184615_10000107_pt1 | contig 51142 bp, 44 predicted proteins | sample PLM4_65_coex_FD_133134 | JGI IMG/M metagenome (GOLD analysis project Ga0184615, IMG submission 133134) | Groundwater sediment microbial communities from an aquifer in East River, Colorado, USA - PLM4_65_coex | ecosystem: Environmental > Terrestrial > Soil > Riparian zone | place: USA: East...
AAGAGGCAAAGAGGCAAAGAGGCAAGGTAGTTACTTTGCCACTTAGCCTCCTTCCCTCTGGCCACCTCCTATGCACCCCCTCGTCAAGATCGACCGCCGAATCCTCGCCCGGGTCCGCCGCCTCTGCGTCGCCTGGCCCGAGGTGGAGGAATCGATCAAGTGGGGACGGCCCCATTTCACGGCGGGGAAGAAACTGTTTGCCTGCGTGGACCGCACTCACGAGCGTCCGTCGATCAGCATGAAGGTGACACCGCTCCTGCAGGCCGAGCTCGTCGAGCGTCCCGAATTCGTTCTGACACCGTACTCGGCGCACCAGGGCTGGGTCTCTCTTTACACCGATGAGCCTTTCGATTGGGAAGAGGTCGAGGAGTACCTCCGGGTCGGGTATCGGCTGGTGGCGAACAAGCGGATGCTCGCCGCGATGGACGCCTGAGTGCTATTCTTGCCTGCTGCCTGTTGCCTGTTGCCTCTACCCAAGGATCTCCGAATGTTTCGCCTCGCTCTCCTGGCCGTTCTGCTAACTCCTTCCGCTTCACTCTTGGCCCAGTACCGGAGAGCCTCATCACAGGCGAACCCCATCCAGCGGGAATACCAGGCTGCCGCGGACCGGATCATTGCCGCGGCGACCGCCGACAGCGCGGCCTGGAACAAGCTGGCCGAGCTCACCGATGGTTTCGGCCACCGGCTGAGCGGCAGCGACGCGCTGGAGCAGGCCATCGACTGGATCCTCGCCCGGATGAAATCCGAAGGACTGGAAAACGTCCGCGGTGAGCCGGTCATGGTGCCCAAGTGGGTCCGGGGTCACGAGCAAGCCGAGATGCTCGAGCCGCGCTACGCCAGGCTGCCGATGCTCGGGCTTGGGCAAAGCGTCGCCACCCGTCGCGGCGGGATTCAGGCCGAGGTACTTGTCGTATCGAGCTTCGACGAACTCAAGGCGCGCGCCGCCGAAGCACGGGGAAAGATCGTGCTCTTCGATGTGCCGTTCACGAATTACGGGCAGACGGTTCGGTACCGCGGAGTCGGCGCGGTGGAAGCGGCCAAGGTGGGCGCGGTGGCGATGCTACTCCGGTCGGTCGGACCGTTCGGCATGAAGACGCCGCACACCGGCTCGATGCAGCCGTACGATTCGACGGTGGCACGGATTCCCGGGGCGGCGATTACCGTGGAAGACGCCGCGATGTTCCATCGGATGCAGCAACGCGGTCAGAAGATCGTCGTCCGGCTCGAGATGGAAGCGCAGATGCTTCCCGATGCCCCCTCGCGGAACGTGGTGGCCGAGATCGCCGGCCGGGAAAAGCCGGCGGAGGTCGTCGTCTTCGGCGGCCACATCGATTCCTGGGACGTGGGTACAGGAGCGATGGACGATGCCGGCGGCGTGGTCATTGCCTGGGAGGCGATGCGCCTGCTGCAGAAGCTCGGGCTCCGGCCCCGCCGCACCATCCGTGTCGTCGGATGGACCAACGAGGAGAACGGCGGCCGCGGGGGCCAGGGCTATCGCGATGCACACCGTAACGAGCTCGCCGGCCACGTGGCGGCGATCGAATCCGACGGCGGGACCTTCAAGTTCCGTGGCTTCGGCTTCACCGGCAGCGATTCGGCCTATGCGGTGGTCCGCCAGATCTCAAAATTGCTCCGGCCCCTTGGTGCCGATACCGTATTCGTGGGCGGCGGCGGCGCCGACATCGGACCCATCATGGCCCTTGGCGTCCCCGGCCTTTCCCACAATGTGGACGGCACCCGGTACTTCTGGTATCACCATACCGAGGCCGACAACGTGGACAAGATCGATCCGAAAGAACTGGCGGAGAACGTCGCGGCGATGGCGATCATGGCCTACATCCTCGCGGACTTGCCGGCACCTCTTCCAAGGAAGTAGCGACTCGCTGGTTCCCATTGACTTTCTAGGGGACGCGGAACATGTTTGCCCTAGATCTTCTAGGGAGCGATCATGGCGGCATCCCTCGACGTCCTCCGCGGCACCCTCGACCTCCTCATCCTCAAGGCGCTGAGCTGGGGCCCCGCCCACGGCTATTCGGTGGCCGAATGGATCGAGCGAGTCACCGACGACACCCTCGTCATCGAGGAAGGCTCGCTCTATCCCGCCCTGCACCGCCTGGACGAGCGGGGGCTCATCGAGGCGGAGTGGGGTCTCTCGGGCAATAATCGCAGAGCGAAGTACTACGCGCTGACGACGGCAGGCAGGCAGGCGCTCAAGACCGAGTCGGCCTCCTGGACCCGGTACGCGGAAGCGGTCTTCGCCGCGCTGTCGGCCCCGGCGTCGCTCAAGCCGGCATCGGTCTGATGTCCTCCCGTCGCGAGCCGCTCTGGCGCCGCTACCTCCGCTTCTTCGGACCCGACGTGGATGCCGACATCGAGGAAGAGCTCCGCTTCCATCTCGAGATGCGGGAGCGTCAGTATCTGGCGAGTGGGATGACCCCCCAGGCGGCGCGCGAGGCGGCGGAGCGGAAATTCGGCGATTTCGACCGGCACCGGCGGCGGCTCCGGCGCCAGGACGCTCGCCGGCTGCGTCGAGATCACTGGTCGGAGCGGCTCGACGGATGGCGGCGAGATGTCCGCTTCGCGCTCCGCACCTTAGGCCGGCAACGTGGCTTTTCGCTGGCGGTCATCGGGACCCTCTCGCTGGGTATCGGCGCCACCACCGCCATGTTCAGCGCGGTCGATGCGGCCCTGCTCAGGCCACTGCCCTTCCCGCGTCCACGCGAGTTGGTGGAGCTGCGCAACGTCGAGGTTCCCTTCCGCGAATACGACGGTCAGGAAGAGCATCCCAGCGGGGCGCCAACGATTCGCGACGCCATTGCACTGGGTGAACTCTTCTCCGGTGTCGGCGCGTATGCCGTGGGCGGGCTCAACCTGAGCGGCACGGGAACTCCAATCCGGATCCGAGTCGGGGTCGTCACCACCGGACTCCTTCCCACCCTCGGCGTCCGGCCAGCGTTCGGCAGGCTCTTCCTGCCGGAGGAGGGGAACCCGGGCAACGCCACCGTCGCACTCATCTCGCACGGGCTCTGGCAGCGCCAATTCGGAGGAGACAGCGCGTTGCCGCGATCCGTCCTGCTCAACAGCCGCAGCTATCGGATCGTGGGCATCATGCCCCAGGGATTCACCTTTCCTGAAGGCATCGATCTCTGGATCCCGCTGACCATACCGATGACATTCGAAACCTTCGAGCCGTTCCGGGGCGCGATACTCAAGACTGTCGTAGCACGCCTCTCGCCGGGTGCCTCTCTGGACGCCGCCCGCGACCGCATGCGCCAGCTCTGGGTCAGGCTCCCCGCTCCGGAACGAGGAGAGTCTCGGGAGGTCCTGACCGACCCGGTCCGGCCCCTGCAGGGCTCGCTGGTCGGGGAGCGCCGAGAGCCGATGCTGATCCTGCTCGGCGCCACCGGATTGCTCCTGCTGATCGCGTGCGTCAACGCCACCAACCTTCTGCTCGCGCACGCCGCGACCCGCGAGCGGGAGCTCGCCGTCCGCGCAGTTCTGGGAGCCTCGAGAGGTCGCCTTGTGCGCCAGCTCCTGGCGCAGAGCTTGGTCCTTTCCGTCGCAGGCGCTCTGGGAGGGCTCGCGCTGGCGGCGGGAACCCTGCGTGCGGTGCAGGGGCTGCTGCCGAAGGGAATGCTGGACATCGCCTCCCCGCACCTCGATCTCCGGCTCCTCGCCTTCGCCGTCGGTCTCGCGGGAGTCACGGGGCTGGGGTTCGGACTCTGGCCGGCGCTCGGCGCCGCCCGCACCGACGCGCAGGGAGCCCTGAAATCGGGGGGCGGCCATGGTGCCACCGCGGCCCGGCGGGGCCGGCTGCGCAGGACGCTGGTGACGGCGGAGCTCGCGCTCGCGCTCGTGTTGCTCGCGGGTGCCGGGCTGATGCTCAAGAGCTTCGCCACACTGCTGAGCACCGATCCGGGGTTCCAGCCGGAGCGCGTGGCCGCATTGCAGGTGGTGCTCGACGGCTCCCGAGCGGAGCGCAACGCGAATCGCGTGATGGCGGTCAGCGCAATTCTGGAGCGGCTCCGCGGCAGGCCGGGTATCGAGGCCGCCGGTGCCGTGAACGACCTGCCGATGGGTGACCAGATTCGCATGAGTATTCGGGTCGGCGTGGAGGGAAGGCCAGGCGGGGAAGGTGTCGAACCGATATTCGCGCGCTACCTGATGGCTTCGGAGGGTTACTTCCGCACCCTCGCGATTCCCCTCGTGCGCGGCCGGTTCATGCGCGAGACGGACGACAGCCTGGCGCCCAGGGTCGCGGTGATCAATGAGACGATGGCCAGGACCGTCTGGCCCGGCGAAGACCCGATTGGCAAGCGATTCCGGAGCGGAGGCCGGGAAGGATTTCGGACCGTCGTGGGCATCGTTCGCGACGTGCGGGAGCGGATGGACGAGCAGCCCGAGCCGCACACCTACTTCCCGATCAGTGAGTTTGCACCGCCGGACGTCACCATCGTCGCGCGCGGCGCGCTGGCGGGGCCGGACCTCCTCGCGGCACTCCGGCGCGCGGTGCACGAAGCGGATCCGACCCAGGCGGTCTACAACGTGCGCACGCTTGCCGATGCGATGAGCCGGACCCTCGCGCCCCGCCGGTCCAACACCCTGCTCATCACAGTTTTCGGGCTGCTGGCGCTGCTGCTGTCGTTGGTGGGCGTCTACGGAGTGGTCTCCTACACGGTGACCTTGCGCCAGCGGGAGCTGGGCATCCGGGCAGCGCTGGGCGCCTCCCGCCGGGACCTGGCTCGCATGGTGCTGGCAGAGGGTACCGCTGTGGCCGCGCTGGGAATCGGGATCGGCCTGGTGGGCGCTTTTGCATTGTCACGGGTACTCCGAGGCCTGCTGTACGGCGTCGAACCAACCGATCCCGCCGCCCTCTTCGCCGCCGCAGCCGCCTTGTTCATTCCGGCGATTCTCGCCACTCTGATTCCGGCGCGGCGGGCGGCGCGGGCGAATCCGGTGGATGTCATGCGCAGCGAGTAGTGCCAAAAACAAAAAACAGACGCGGAGAACGCGGAAGGGGCGGAGTTTCGCGGAGAGATCGAGCGCTCCGCGTATCTCCGCGGCCTCCGCGAAATCCGCGTCTGCTTTTGCTGGTGTTTTTTTCCGCCCTACACAGCGTCCGAGAGCGAAGTAAACGTAAAGTCGCGCACGCGCATCGGCGGCACCATGCTCCCCTGCACCCGGATCGGGCGGCCCAGGGCTTCGACGTTGTTGAGCATGATGATCGGCGATTCGTTGAACCGGAAGTTCTTGATGGCGTGCTTGATCGCGCCATTCTCGATGTAGAAGGTCCCGTCCCGGGTGAGCCCGGTAAGCAGCAGCGTCTGGGGATCCACGAACCGGATGTACCAGAACCGGGTGACCAGCACCCCGCGCGCCACGTCCTTGATCATGTCCGCGACCGACGCGGTCCCGCCGGCCATGATCATGTTGGTGGGAAACGGCGTCGCCGGCTTTTTCTGCTTCTCCGCCCAATATCTCGAGTAATACAGATTGGCCACCACGCCCTTGTCGATCCACGCGGTGCGGGCGGTGGGGCGGCCATCGCCGATCCAGGGACTGGCGGGAACGTCCTTGTCCTGGGGATCGGACCAGATGCTGATCCGCTCGTCCACGAACTTCTCCCCCAGTTTGCTTCCCCCGCCCGGCTTGGACAGAAAACTCCGGCCTTCGTCGGTCTGCCGGGCGTTGAAGCTGCCGACCAGCGGCTGCAGCATTTCCACCACCGCTTCAGGCTCCAGAATCACGGTGTATTTGCCCGGCTCGATAGCCTGCGGGTTCCGCGAGGCGACCGCCTTCTCGAGCGCGATGCCCGAGATCTCCTCGGGGTTGAAGCCCGCGATATCGTTGACGTCGCGCGCCACGTACCCCGAGCCGGTGCCGTCGTTGCTGCGCACCGTCACCGAGAGGCTCGCCTGGGTCTGCCGGTAAAAGGCCGATAACCCCTTGGAATTCACCATGCCCTGCCAGCTGGCGCCATTCTGAAAGAAACCGGCGGCGGTACAGTCCCTGGCGGCCGCGGGCGTGATGCTCGATCCCGCGACCCGCGCGCGGTATTCCGGCGTGATGCCCGCCGTGGCGGCGGTGTACGCGCCCGGACTCGGCGCCATATACTGTTGCGGGCCGAGCGGTGGCATGAACTCGGGATCTTCCGGCGCCAGGCGGGCGAGCTCTTCGGAGCGCCGCACGGCACGCTCGATGCTCGCGTCGTCGAATTCGTTGGCCGTCACCGTGCCGGTGCGGGTGCCGAAATTCGACTGGACCACCAGCGTGGTGTCGTCGTTGGCGCCGGCCGTGCTCACGCTGTTCCGGGCGTAGCGGATGTTCCCGCCCCGGTTGCCGAAAATGTTGGCTTCGAACGCCTCCGCCTTGGAAAAGGAGAGTGCGCGCTCGAGCAGCTTCCGCATTTCCTGATCGGTCATTTCAGCCATAGGTTCCGTCAGATCTTCCGTGCGGTGTTGAGGACGTTGACGTTATTGAATCGTGCCGTGGCCGCGCCGTGCGAGACGGCGCTGATCTGGGGAGGCTGGCCCTTCCCGTCGAAGAAGGAGCCACCCAGCCGGTAGTCGCGGCGATCGCACACCGCCGCCGTCGAATTCCAGAACTCCTGGGTATTCGACTGATACGCGACGTCGCGCAGCATGCCGGTGATCTTCCCACCGCGAATCTCGTAGAACACCTGGCCGCTGAACTGGAAGTTGTAGCGCTGCTGGTCGATCGAATACGAGGAATCGCCCACGATGTAGATGCCCCGGTCCACGCCGGCGATCATCTGGGCCGGCGTCATCGGTGCCTCCCCCGGCTCCAGCGACACGTTGGGCATCCGCTGGAACTGCACGCTGCTCCAGCTGTCGGCGTAGCAGCAGCCATGCGACTCGTTCTGGCCCAGGATGTGCACCTGGTCACGAATCGCCTGGTAGTTGGTCAAAATGCCCTTCCGGACCAGGTCCCACTTCTTCGTCTTCACCCCTTCATCGTCGTAGCCGACCGCGCCGAGGGAGTTCGCCTGCGTCTTGTCGGCAACGAGATTGACATGCTCGCTGCCGTACTTGAAGGTGCCGGTCTTCCACTTGTCGAGCGTGGCGAAGCTGGTGCCGGCGTAATTGGCTTCGTAGCCCAGCACGCGGTCCAGCTCCAGCGGATGTCCGACCGACTCATGGATGGTGAGCCAGAGGTTGCTGGGATCGAGCACCAGGTCGTACCGTCCCGCCTCGACCGACCGGGCGGTGTGCTTGGCCTTGGCGTGCTGCGCCGCGCCGCGCAGGTCTTCCACCATGTCGTAGTACGGCCCGTACGTCGTCACCGCCGGCCCCGTCACGCGGCCGGCCGGACGGGCCGACAAGTACTCCCACCCCATCCCCATCGGTGACGACAGTCCGTCGCGGGTCTCGAACTTGCCCGTCGTCTTGTCCACCACCGTCGCGGTGGCGTTGGGCCAGATCCGGTGCACGTCCTGGTCGATGTAACTGCCGTCGGTCGAGGCGAAGTACTTCTGCTCATTGACGAGGAAGAGTCCAGAGTCGACGAAGCTGGCGCCCTCCTTGAGCGCCGCCTCGGCAACCGCCTTGAGCAAATCGGCCTTTTCGGCGACGGAAATCTCGAAGGCGTTTTTCTCGATCGGGGTCTTCCAGCTCACCTGCCCGAAGCCGGCCTGCGGAGCCAGCTTGACCGGCTCCCGCTGAATAGCGGCGTTGGCCTTGGCGATCGCCACCGCTTGGCGCGCCGCCTCGGCCACGCCATCGGTGGTGACCTGGCGGGTCGAGGCGAAGCCCCAGCAACCGCCGGCAATGACCCGGATCCCCACGCCATAGGACTCGGTGTTGGTGATGCCCTGGATCTTGGTGTCGCGCGCGTTGATGAACTGGTTGAGATAGCGCCCGATCCGGACATCCGCATAGGTGGCCCCGGCCGCGCGCGCCGCTCCGAGCGCCACGTCCGAAAGCTGCTTCCGGTCCTCGGCGGGAACGGGGGTCAGGCTGCCGGACCATTCACGGGCACCGGGAAGACCCGGCAGCCACGCGATGCCGGCGCCCAGGCTGGTCAGGTGAACGAAGTCACGCCGTTTCATGCCCTGGAGTCCTCCGAATTATGGAAATGTCTCGCTAATCTACATACGACGCGTGAACTTGGTGGAGGGTTTCTTCTCTAGTGGGGCCGGGCCAGGAGCCGGTTCCAGCGAATCGCCGTAATGAACGGGAGAGGGCGCCAGTGCCCCGGATCGTAGCTGAAATACACCACGACGGGGCTTCCCTGGAAGTTTCGCCGGGGAACAAAGCCCCAAAACCGGCTGTCGCGGCTCCCATCCCTGTTGTCGCCGAGCATGAGGAATGAATCCCGGGGCACGACGAGGGGACCCCAGTCCCGTACCGTGGGCTGATAGGTGGCGGGGTCCTTGCCCGTCACGTACCGAAGCTGCCAGCCGCGCATCTCCGGCTCGGGACGCAGGGCCTCGGGGGGAAGCTCGGTGCGGATGGCATATGGCTCGGCGAGCGGCTGCCCGTTGCGGATCACCCGCCCATCGATCATGCCGATGGTGTCACCCGGCGCGCCGATGAGACGCTTGACGAGGATCGAATCCTCGATCGGAGAGCGAAAGACGACGAGGTCGCCGCGCCGTGGCTCCCGCACCGCGGGGAGGTGCTTTCCAAGCAGCGGGACTTCCGCTCCGTAGAGCGCCTTGTTGACGAAGAGGAAGTCGCCGACCAGGAGCGTACGCTCCATGCTGCCCGAGGAAATCCGGAATGCCTTGACCAGAAAGGTGCTGAGCGTGAACCAGACCAGCAGCGCGACGAGGATGGATTTGGCCCACCCCCATGCCCAGGCCCGGAACCGCGAAGACGGGGCGTTCATCGCTCAGGAGCCCGGCGGCGCTGGGGTCGCTGGCTGCTGTTTCTGCTGCTGCGGTGGCTCCGGTGGATGGAGGGCGGCGTCCACGAAGGGGAGCAGCCGCCTCGCCGCGCTGCGGACCGCCGAGGAAGCATCGCCCTGGCGGAGCGTCTCGAGCATCTGGCGAAACTGGATCAGATTGGCGGGAGGAATCGCGTGGCTTCCCTCTCCTCGGATCGGGTTCTCCGAAATGCCGATGAACATGCGAAGCGAGGCGGAATCGGGCTGATCCTTGAGGAGAATGAACTCCACCCACCGTCCGGCCTGCAGGTAATAGGAGAGAGTGCTCAATCCCTCCAATCGTGTCTCGATCGGCTGCGCCGGATTGCGCACCACCGCTTCGATCGCGGAAACGAGCCGCTCGTCGTGCAGCACCGCCGACACCGCGCGGAGTTGACGGGACCGCTCCGGAGTGACGACCGGCTCCGCCCAGATCGCGGCGAGCGCGATGGCCAGCGCATCCGGACAGCGCTCCACCAGCCCGCGCGCGTCGGCAAAGATCGAATCCCCGCCAATCTGGCGTGCCCGCCCCACGTTCCTGACGCATTCCTCCGACTCCGCGCTTCCGGCGGGGGCGGAACGATTCGGACCGCAGCCGGCGGCGAGAAGAATCGTCAGCAATCCTGTCGAGACGCGCATGATGCTCCGAATATTCGGGAAATCCATCGTGGAATGTACCCTCGCGCCGGCATCGCGACGTAGACGAGCCGCGGGACCCTTACGGATCCCGCGGCCCAGGTCTGCGAGAATCGATCGTGCCGAGGAGCTCACCACCACCCCGCAACCAGCCCCCAGCCCCCAGTTACGGCACCGCGGGCTGGGATGCCTTGCGCGGCATCATCGCCTCGCGGTTCGCGATGTGATACACCGTCCAGGCCACCACCGTCGCCGCCTGCTTCAGGTCGTCAATGACCAGGCGCTCGTAGGTATCGACACTGGAATGGTGGGTCCGGTTGCTGTATTCGATCGGATCCTGGATGAAGTTGAATCCGGGAACCCCGACGCGATCGAACGACTGGTGGTCGGTCCCGCCGGTGTTGCCGTCTTTCACCGCCAGCACTCCCATGTCCCGGAAAGGGGAAAGAATCTGCTCGAAGATCGGTACCACGGCGCTATTGGACTGACTCCAGATGCCGCGGATCTTGCCGGTGCCGTTGTCGACGTTCACGTAGGCGGAAATCCTGGGCAGCTCTTCCTTGTGAATTCGGGTATATCGCACCGATCCAATGAGGCCCTGCTCTTCCCCGGTCCAGAGACCGATGCGCACGGTGCGGCGCATCGGCATGCCGAGGGTCTTGAGGATCCGCATCGCCTCCATCATGACCACCGAGCCGGCGCCGTTGTCTGTGGCGCCGGTGCCGGAGTGCCAGCTGTCGAAGTGGGCGCCGAGCATCACGAACTCGTCCGCCTTGTCGGTACCGGGGATATCGGCGATCACATTCGCCGGAATCCGGGTGTCGTCGAGGAAGCGGGTCTGGAGGTTGATCTCCACCCGGGCCGGCAGCCCCTGTTGCGCCACCCGGTACAGAGTGCCGTACTGCTCATGCGCGACGATCAGGTTGGGCACCGGATTGTAGATGCTGTCCCGCGCGGCCCGGCCCTCGAAGTGACCGCCGTTCAGGATAAGCCCGTAGGTCCACCTCGACGGTTGCAGGACTGCGGCAACCCCTTCAGTGCGCAACAACCGGTTCGCGGCGGCGGCCAGGCGGGCTGCCTGACCTTGCCCGAAGTTCCCCTGGCCTCCTCCTGCCGCGCGCTGGGCGGGTGGCGGCGGCGGCGTGAGGAGATCCTCAAGCGAGATCCGGCGGTCGCTCGGCTGGAACTCCGGCGCGATTTTCGCCGGCGCTCCGCGCAGCACACAGGCGCCCTTCAGCTTGCCGGCGTACTTGGCAAGATCGGTCGAATCCCGGACCTCGAAGATCACCACCGGACAGGTAAGGGTCGCCGGACGTCCCCGCGCGTCGAGCGTGCTGCCGCTCCACGCCTGTGGGTAGGCCTCCAGCGGCTTGGTCCACGGATCGAGTATCCGGCCGCTGTAGGAGACGATTTCCCATCCCCGCCCGAAAGTGGTGTCCCACGGCTCGACCTTTACATTGGCCAAGCCCCAGGACCGGAAAGTCTCGGCGGCCCATTCGTTGGCCTTGCGGCTGGCGGGAGAGTTGGTGAGCCGTGCACCGATTACATCGGTCAGGTAGGACGCCAGCCCGTCGAGCTTGGAGCGGTTCATCCCCTCGTCCCGGATTTTCTTGACGGCGGAAAGATCCACCCGCTCGGTGATCATCTGCGCGGAAGCGGCGGTCGACAGGGCGAGCGCGAGGCTGGCCACCAGGGCGGCGCGAAATGCTCTCATTCGTGTTTTCCTCGTGGGAGATTCACTCACTAGTACGCCCGGCCACCCGGTCCCGTTGACCGGTGGAGGCGGGAAAGGACTCCTGCTCACGGCCGAGCCATTCGGGCGAGCCGCTGCTCGATCTCGGCCCTGGGCAGCCAACGGCCTCCCACCATCACACCGGCTTTGCGACCCACATTGCCAATGTCGGTGAGGGGGTTTGCGTCGAGCAGGATCAGGTCGGCGCGTTTTCCGTTGCCGATGGTTCCCGCCTCGTCCGAGTTGCCAAGGAATGCCGCGACATTGCGCGTCCCGATGGCCAGCGCCTGCCACGGGGTCAGCCCCGCGGCCACGTAGGTGCCGAGCTCGCGGGTGACGGAGAAACCGGGCGCGTTCCAGAGCTGTGGGGCATCGGAGCCGAGCACGATCCCGACCCCGGCGTCATGCAGGCCTTTCAGAATCGACCGGCGGAGGGCGATGAAGCGCCGGCGCATCTCCGGCGTCATGCCCGGGGCATTGCGCAGGGTGTTGGTCCCCGTGGTCCATTGCTGAAGCATCGCCGAAGACACGTGACGCATGTCGGGCCGCGCGGCGAGCTGCTCGACCGGATCTTCGCCCGCCATCGCCTCCAGGAAATACTCGGTCGGGACGATCCAGACCCCGGCGGCCTTGGTGGCCGCGATGAGGCCCGGAATCCTGCCCTCGTCGAGCTCGTTCACGAGGCCGACTCCGAAGAAGCCACCCTGCGCGGTTGTCAGCGAGGCCCCGCTCCGGAGCAACGCCTCAACGAAGCCATCGATGTGGTCGATACTCCAGTATCGCGCGTCGAGTGCGCGGGCCAGACCGACATCGAGAGGCACATGGCCCGCGAAACGGATCCCCGAGCGACCGGCAGCGGCGGCCATCGAGTCGAAAGCCGCGCGGGTCAAGCCCGGGTGAATCTTCAGGAAATCGTAGCCCAGCGCCTTTTCCGCCATCACCATTCCGACCGCCGAATCGGGGCTCGGTACGCTGCCACCGCTGAACGACGGGCCCGAGGTCCAGATCCGCGGACTCAGGATTTCGCCCCGGTTGGCCCGATCGCGGAACACCAGATGACGCGGGGTGCCGAGCATCCCGCGCACGGTGGTGACGCCATTGAGCGCAAAGAGCTCGAGCACCCGGCTGATCGTCGTATCCGGCGCGTTACCCGGAGGAATGTGGGCGTGCATCTCGGCGAGCCCGGGGATCAGGTATTTCCCCGTGCCGTCGATGCGCGTGGCACCCGCAGGGACGCGCACGTCCGCGTTGGCGCCGAACGATACGACCTTGTTTCCCTGCGTGATGACGGTGTACCCCGGCAACACCCGCTCTCGGTCCATCGGGATCACGGTCGCGTTGACGAAGGCAACCGGCGGCGGTGGCGCCACCGGCATCGCCGTCGATTGTCCCGCCGTGTGCCGCAGCACCCGCCCCGCTCGCGCCGAGGTCATCGCGCCATTCTCGACCTCGACCTGTCCGTTCACCACGACGTGTGGAATCCCCACCGGGTACTGGTGCGGCTGAGTGAAGGTGGCCCGGTCGGCCACCGTCCGCGGATCGAAGACCACCAGGTCGGCCATCATCCCGACCGCGATTTTTCCGCGATCGGTCAGGCCCATCCGTGCCGCGGGCAGCGAGGTCATCTTCCGCACCGCCTCCGGCAGCGTGAGCACCTTGAGCTCGCGGACGTACCGGCCGAGCACCCGGGGGAAGGTGCCGTAATTCCGGGGATGCGGCACGGTAGGCCCGGGCTCCGAGATGCTTCCATCGGATGCGATCGCGGTCCAGGGATGCCGCATGATGCGCTGCACGTCCTGTTCGTCCATGACGTGGAACACCATGCTCGCGCCGCCGTTCAGCACGCCCTCGATCACCAGCGGCGCCGCGCCCGCGCTGGTCGTGGGAACTCCCCGCTCCACCGCCCAGTCGTAGAGCGTCTTCCCGTTGAGATCCGGTTTCCAGCTCACACTCGCGAACTGCGGCCGGTGCAGATCACCACCGCCGCGGTCGTTCTCGAGGATATCGATGATGCCCGTGATGATGCTGTCACGGAGGATCGGGTCCTTCACCCGGCGCGCGAAGGCGGTGTCGCCGTCGGCCATCGCCCAGGCGGGCACCAGGACCCCGAAGCTGGTTGAGCTCGCGGTGTAGGGGTACTGGTCCGCCATGACGTCCTGCCCCGCGGACCGCGCCGAATCCATCAGCGCGAGCGTCTGGTTGCTCTTTCCCCACATCGCCTTCCCGATGACCTTGTGATGTGTGAGCACGACGGGAATCCGCGCCTCGCGCCCGATGCGGATGGCTTCGGCGACGCCCTCGAGAGCGCCGATACCCTCTTTCCGCAGGTGCGAGGTGTAGAACCCTCCCGAATCCGCCGCGATCTTCGAGACCGCGATGACCTCCTCCGTGGTGGCGTAGGTCTGTGGCACGTAGAAGAGGCCGGTGGAGATGCCGAACGCGCCTTCGTGCATCGCCTCGCCCACCATGCGCTGCATCCGCTCCAGCTCCTCGGCGCTGGGCGCCCGGGCGCTCCGGCCCAGCACTGCCTGCCTGATCGAGCCGAAGCCGACCAGCCAGCCGCTGTTGATCCCGAGGGGAAGCTTTTCCGCGCGATCGAGATAGGCGCCGAACGGATAGGGCCCGCCGCCGTCGGGTCCGCCCAGAGTCGTCGTGACGCCCTGCCGCACCCGGCTCTCTGCGTCCGGGTAGCGGAAGATCGGCTCGTTGTGCGCGTGGAGGTCGATGAAGCCGGGCGAGACCGTGAGCCCCGCGGCGTCGAGTACCTTGGCGGCGCGCGTCCGCGGGATCGCCGTCCGGGAAACCGCCACGATACGGTCGCCCTTGACCGCGACATCGGCGCGAAACCCGGGGGCGCCGGTGCCGTCGAGCACCATCCCGCCGGTGATCAGGAGGTCGTAGGCCGGCGGCTGCTGGATCGGAGCAAGCAGCGCGGCCAGCAGTAGCAGGGTCATCGAGGGGCTCCTTCGGGTCCGGCACGAGAGGCAAGCCAGCGGCGCCGGGCGTCCAGTGCTCCCGGCGTAACGGCGACGCCGGCGCGTTCGGCCGGCACCAGCTCCATGTGGGGATTTTCCTGGAGGACGATTCGTCCGGCCAGCATCTCGCCGTGGCTTCGATACGCAACCGCGAGGGTGTCGCCGGGCCGGTGCGCCGCCACGATCGAATCGACGTCGGAGCTGGTCACGACTGGCCCGCCGCCCAGCGAGGTGAGGATGTCGCCCCGGTCGAGCCCGGCAAGGTAGACCGGTTGGCCCACGAGCGTGGCGCTGGAAATCGTGAGCCGATCGCTTCCGGGGCTGAACTGGACGTCACCGAGCCAGCCTGTCCCTGGACGGGATTGTTTGAAGACAAGGCCGACGGCGGCAAAGAGCTGTGGGTAGTCCGGGACTTCCTGCCCCGCGATGTACCTCCGGAAGTACGCGTCGGCGAAGGCCTGATCGCCGGTGACCTCCCCGAGCGTGATCCGGATGTCGTTCAGCGTGTACGACTTTTCCGTCTTCCCGAACTTCACCCACATCCGCCGCATAAAATCGTCGAGCGTGACTTCGGGGCCCCTGCCGCGGGAGCGGGCGCGCAGGGTGAGATCGAGGCCCGTGGCGATTGCCTCGCCGTAGGTGTAATAGGATATGAAAACGTTGGACCGGTTTTGCGGGTCGATAGCCGCCGCCGCATCGGTGAATGGCGCCTGGCGGCTCATGCCAATCGCGGAATAGAACCTCCGTCCCGGCCAGTTGACGATGGTATTGGCCGCTCTGCCAAGGGAACGAGCGAGTCCCTGATCGTCCAGGAGTCCAGCCCGCCGCAGCGTGAGGGTGCCGTAGTAACTGGTAAACCCTTCGGCCAGCCAGAGCTCGCCGGACATGTTGGCCCGGGTAAAATCGAAGGGCTCGAGTGTCCTGGGACGAATCCGTTCGACGTTCCAGGCGTGGAAGAATTCATGGGAGACGGTTGCGATGCTTCCCGTCATGCCGGAGGCGAGCGGCTGTGTGCCGGTGAGGGAAGTCGAGTTGCGGTGCTCCATCCCGTCGCCCGACGCCCAGGGGAGATAGACACTCAGGAAGGTGTAAGTCCCCCAGTCGAACCGCGGGAGCTCTCCGAAAATGCCGGCCTGTTCCTGCACGATCTTCTTCGTCAGCTCGACGTAGCGGTCTACCTCTTCGGCGGTTCCGAGATGGTTGATCGCCACCCGCATCGTGTCGACCCGGGGCCCATTGGTCACCAGCCAGGTGCGAATGTCGAGTTTGCCCAGCGTGATGGGGCTGTCGAAAAAAAGCTGCAGGTTGGGCGCCGTAAAGGTCAGAGAGTCAGCAGTCCGCTCGAGCTGCGTGGCGATGCGCCACCCCTCCGGAAGCCCGGCAAAAGTGACCCGCACCGGCCGCTCCTCGAGTCCAGGGGCCCAGAGAAAGGTCGCCGGAGCGTTGAGGTGCGCGTTGGCGTGGGTGATCTGGGCGTAGGTCCCGTCACCCCGGTCGCCGAAAAGCGTGTACCGAACCCGCACCGTGCCGTCGTGCCCGGCGACCGTCCAGGAGTAGGGTGTCTCCGGCACGGCGGTGAGGGTTTTGCCGCGCCCATCGGTGGCGCGAACGTTGTAGACATTCTTCGCGAACTCGTGCACCGCGTACCGGCCCGGCGAGCCCCGGCTCATCCAGATTTCGAGCGGCGCCGCCGCAATCCGGAAAAAAGTGACTGTGATTTCGGCCTCATGGTGCGCGGCGTTTGGAAACGACACCTCGTAGGAGACCGGAGGCGCGGACTGGGCCAGCGCCAGCAGCAGGGAAGCGATCATTACGATGGGCGCTCCAGTTCAGAGTCCAAACACCAGTTTCAGGCCGAGTGCCAACCCGACCACGACGAACAGGCCCCGCACGAACCCGGTTCCGCGCAGACTCGCGATCCGGGAGCCGAGGTAGCCGCCAGAACAGGAGCCGATGATCGCCGGGATCATGAGGGCGGAGTCCGCGTACCCATGGCCGATGTAGGACGCGGCGGCCAGGGCGCACCAGAAGAACACCAGGACATAATAGTGTCCCAGGGCGCCGATCAGATCGTATCCCCGTCCCCAGCAGAATAGAAGGGTGGCGGCGAGACTGTTCCCCGACCCCAGCATCCCCTCATAGAACCCGAGGGGCAGAGCGAACACCCCGGTGGCAGTCCGGGACAGCGCGCTTGAGCGGCTCCGGATCGAGCCGCACCGTGACCAGCGCGCCGAACCAGGCGCCGAAGAGCCCGAGCGAGCTCATTCCCGCAAGCAGCCGCCAATCCACCGGGCGACCGGTGAGGTAATTTCGCGCGCCGAGGAGGGTCCACAGTGCCCCGGCAAGTTTGTCGGTGGCCACGGCGGTGAGCAGCGGAACGCCCAGGGCGAGCCACGCGGGAGTGGTCAGCGCCGATGCGCTGCCGCCGCTCATGCCGCCGAGCAACGCCGCGGCGAAGGCGATGAGGAGGACGAGGACAGCTCTCAAGGCTGTTCCTGTTCACCGCTCACAGCTCGCCGTTCACCAGTAGTTCCACGCCCCTCGCGAGGTGCTCGCGATACCGTTCCGGCGCGATGTTGGTGCCGCAAACGATGAGGCCGACTCGTTTTCCGGCGAGCCTCTCGCGCAGCGGACCCAGCAGCGCCGCGGTCGCCGCGGCGCCGGCTGGTTCCACGGCGAGCTTCGCGCCGTGGAAGAGCAACGCCAGCGCGCGGCGCAGCTCGTCGTCGCTGACCAGGACGAGGTCGTCGAGATAACGCCGGCAGAGTCCGAGACTGTATTCCATCGTGTAAGGGGGGCTCAGACTGTCGGCGATCGTGCGATAGCCTCCCTCGGGCGCCCGCTCCGGCTGTCCGGAGCGCAGGCTGCGGAGCATCGTGTCATTGCCGGTCGGCTCGACCCCGATGACCAGGCACTCCGGCTTGAGGAGCTTCACCGCCGCCGAAACTCCCGCCGCGAGGCCTCCACCGCCCACCGGCACCAGGACCGCCTCGAGATGGGGATCCTGCCGCATCAGCTCATGGCCGAGCGTGGCGGTGCCCAGTGCGGTGCGGGGCCCCTCGAACGGATGCACGAAGGTGCGGGCTTCCGAGCGCTCGATTTCCTGGGTCCGGGCGAATGCCGCATGAACATCCTCCGCCAATTCGACTTCGGCGCCGAGCCGCCGGCATCGCTCCACCCGGTAGGGGTCGGCCGTCTTCGGCATCACGACCTTGGCGGTCGTCGCAAGCGCACGAGCGGCCCATGCCACGGCGATTGCATGATTCCCGGCACTTACCGCCGTGACTCCCCTCCGTCGCGCATCAGGATCCAGCGCCAGCATCACGCAGAGTGCGCCTCGCGCCTTGAAGCTCCCGGCGTACTGGAAGAGCTCGAGCTTGAGCACCGCGGCCGTCCCCTTCGGGAGCAGCCGCTCCGTGAGCTCGTCCCGCCAGAGCCAGTTGGGGGTTTCGCGAACCAGGGGGGAGAGCGTCCCGATGGCCGTCTCGATCGCGGCGCGGGTAAGCTGGGGCGACGTCACGGCTTGGGGTGTGCAGCCCGGCCGGCGGGCCGTCGTCTGCCAGGGTGGAAGGGGAGCGGCGGGGCAAGAAAGGATCGAATCATGAGTAATCTTACGATACGAGGCGTCCTGCTGGCGATGGTCGCCGTGGCAGGACTGTCAGCCTGCGGGGGGAGCCAGCCCGATCCCGGGGTGACCCCTGACGCACCGACTCTGGTCAGGGTCGAAAACCGCACCAGCGAAGACATGACCATCTACGTGCTGAAAAGCGGCCAGCGTCTCAGGCTGGGAACGGTCAACGTGGGGCAAACCCAGACCTTCAAGCTCGCCAAACCCATCGTCACCGGGATGACGACGCTGCGCTTCGTGGCCGACCCGATCGGAGGGCGGAGAAACTCGATCAGCGAGGAAATCTCGCTCACTCCGGGTGAGGAAATCGTCCTGCGGCTGGGGCCGCTCTGAGCGCGGTCAAAGGACAGAACGGAGCACGGCGGGGCTGACGTTTCCCCCGCAGATGATCGCGACGACTCGCCGATTCCGCCATCGCTCCGCTTGACCGAGAAATCCGGCGACCGCCACTCCGGCGGCGCCTTCCACCGCCAGGCCGTGCGCCTCGTGTACCAGCCGCATCGCCTGGCCGATTTCTTCCTCGCTCACTGTCACCAGCTCATCCGCGAGCTCGCGGCACCAGCCGAATGTCACGGCGCCGCGCTCGACACCGCCCGCGGTGCCATCGGAGAGGGTCGGCTTCGACTCCAGCTCGAGTATCTCTCCTGCCCGCAGCGAGTGAATCATCACGGCGGAGTTCTCCGGGGAGCATCCAATGATCGCCGCGTCGGGCCGCACCCACTTGATCCAGGCCCCCACGCCCGCCAGCAGGCCTCCACCGCCCAGGGCGATGAAGACCGCATCGATGCCGTGGAGCTGCCGGCTGATTTCCATACCCGCGGTGCCCTGCCCCGCGACCACCTCGATATCATTGTAGGGGGAAATGAACGGCAGCTCTTCCCGGGCGGCGAGGGCGCGCGCGTGGGTTTCCGCGATCGCGGAATCGTCCCCGTGGACGATCACCTCCCCCCCGAGCGAGGCGATTGCAGCGACCTTGCCGGGATCGGCATTCCCCGGCACGACCACCCGCGCCACCGCGCCGATCTCCCGCGCGGCATACGCCACCGCGGCGCCGTGATTCCCGGTCGACGCTGCAATCACTCCTCTCGAGAGCGCCGCCCGGTCGAGCGACAGCAGCTTGTTGAATGCGCCCCGGGCCTTGAACGAGCCGGTATGCTGCTGATTCTCGAGCTTGAGATGCAAATCGGCGCCGTTGCCGGCGCCGATGGGGGATGCGACGAGTGGGGTGGTGAGAATCCTCGGGCGGATCCGCTCCTCCGCCCGTCGGATCGCGTCGACCAGCCCGGCGCCGTTCGTGGTGCTCAGGCCGCGCGGCCGGTCTGCTGTTCCCGGCGGAGCCGCCGGAGATGACCGAAGCCCACCATGCGTCCGCTCTCTTCGTCCCACAGCCGAAGTCCGAGGGTGCGGACACTCTCCCGGAGCGTGAGCGTCACGACCTTCTGGAAGGTCGGATTCTCCTTGTGGCACCGCTCGAGCCGGTAATTCGGGATTTTCGGGCTCAGATGGTGCACGTGATGGAAGCCGATGTTCCCCGTGAACCACTGCAGCACCTTCGGGAGCCGGAAGTACGAGCTCCCCGCGACCGCGGCGGTGGCGTAATCCCAATCATCCCCGCCCCGCCAGTATGCATCCTCGAACTGGTGCTGTACGTAGAAAAGCCAGACACCGGCCGCACCGCTCAGCAGGAAGACCGGCAGCCAGATCATTATGAAATCCTTGAAGCCGATCAGGAGCGATAGCGTGGTGATCAGTGCGGCCAGCGCCAGATTGGTGAGGTGGACGTTCCAGATCTCCTTCTTCCCCGCGATGCCGCGCGTGGGCCAGCGGTGCTTGATGAAGAGGAACGCCGGCCCGAACACCAGCAGGATCACCGGATTCCGGTAGACCCTGTACCAGAAGCGCCGCAACCGTCCCGCCGCGAGATACTCCTTCACCGTCATGGTGGAGATATCGCCGGTGCCGCGCTGTTCCAGGTGGCCCGAGGTCGCGTGGTGGATGGCATGCTCGCGACGCCAGTGGGAATACGGCGTCGTGGTGAGAATGCCGGTCACCCATCCGATGATGTTGTTCCAGGTCTTCGAGGGCAGGAAGGAGCCGTGCCCGCAATCATGCATGATGATGAAGGTGCGGATCGTGAGGCCCGCTGCCGGGATCGCCAGCGCCAGCGTGAGCCAGTAGCTCACGGACAGGCTCCAATTCATCAGGATCAGAGCGCCGACGAGAGGTACCAGGGTCGAGACGAGCTGCCAGACGGCGGGCTTGACGCCCGGGGTTTGATATCTGGCGACGATTTCTCGCCACTTCGTATTCGGATGCGATTCTTCCATTCGGGTCCTCGGTCTGCGAGCACGAGCGCTGAACAGGAGCGGCGCCTTCTCTGGTAAATTTAGGCTACCCGGCCGCCGATGTCGACCGCCCAATAGCTAACTGCTGACGGGGCCTCCACTTGGCAAAGCGGTTTCCCTGGAATCGTGAGGAAAATACTGCGATGAAGAGCCGGTGGAGCGACGCCGACGCCGCCCAGCATACCTCGCCCCTCGACCTTCGCGTATACACATCGCGACTGCTGGGGCTGGAGCCATCGCTCGTGCTGCATGGCGGAGGCAATACCTCCGTCAAGGTCAGCGAGCCGAATCTCTTCGGAGAGCGCGAAGCGATCATGTACATCAAGGGCAGCGGCTGGGATCTCGCGGCGATCGAGGCCCGCGGGTTCGCTCCGGTGCGACTCGAGCCGCTCCGGCGGATGGCCGACCTGCCGGCGCTTTCGGATACCGCGATGGTACGCGCCCAGCGCGCCGCCATGACCGATCCGCAGGCGCCGACGCCCTCCGTCGAGGCAATCCTCCACGCGATCATCCCGCATCAGTTCGTCGAGCATACTCATGCCGACGCGGTCGTCACCATCAGCAATACCCGGGACGGCGGGCAGCGCATCCGGGAGTTGTTCGGCGAAACTGTTCTCGTCGTGCCCTACGTGATGCCCGGCTTCAAGCTGGCGCGCGCGGTTCGCGAGCTGACTCGAACAATCGACTGGGACCGTTTGGACGGCATTGTTCTCCTCAACCATGGCGTCTTCACGTTTGGTGCCGACGCGAGGTCGAGTTACGAGAGCATGATTTCGGTGGTTTCGCGGGCCGAGCGCTTTCTCGAGGAACGTGCTCCGGTCGACGCGGTTGCGGCGTCGCCCCCTCGCCCCGTCGGGCAGTCGGAGCTCCTGGCCCTGGCCCGGTTGCGTCGCGCCGTCGGCCGGACGATGGGAGCGCCGGCCATCGCCCGGAGCGATCGCTCGGAGGAGGCCCGACGATTCGCCTCCCGGCCCGATGCAGCCGTTATCGCGACCCGCGGGCCGCTGACGCCCGATCATGTCATCCACACCAAGCCGCTGCCACTCGTTGCCGCCGGAGACTGGGATGACGCGGTCGCGCGGTATGGAGCCCGTTATCTGGAGTACGTCGCGCGCCATGCCGGTCCCTCACTGGCGAGCCTCGATCGCGCACCCCGATGGGTGCTGTGGCCCGGGCAGGGATCCGTGGCGATCGGCCGCTCGGTCCGGGAGGCGGGAGTCGTCGCGGACATCGCCCGTCATACCGCCCGCGCCATCACGCGCGCCGAGCAGCTCGGAGGCTGGCGCGCATTGCCGGAGGTGGACCTCTTCGCGGTGGAGTACTGGGAGCTCGAGCAGGCCAAGCTCCGGCAGGGCGACAACCGTCCGTCGCTCTCCGGAAAGATCGCGATCGTCACCGGGGCGGCCAGCGGGATTGGACGCGCCGCCGCAGAGGCGCTTTTCGGGGAAGGGGCGGCGGTGTTCGCCACCGACATCAATCCGGACATCGAGCGGCTCTTCGGCAAGGACGGATTCGTCGGCGCCGTCGCCGATGCGACCGATCCCCGGGCTGTGGAGCTTTCGGTGGCGCAGTGCGTCGAGCGATTCGGCGGCCTCGACATCGTGGTGAGCAATGCGGGCGCGTTCTCGCCCAGTCAGCGAATTGGTGAAATCGACCCGAAAGTCTGGGAGGCGAGTCTCGCGCTCAATCTCACGAGCCATCTGAGCCTGCTGCAGGGCGCCGTGCCCTATCTGAAGCTCGGCTTCGACCCCGCTGTCGTGATCATCGGCTCCAAGAACGTCCCGGCCCCCGGCCCCGGCGCGGCTGCGTACTCCGCCGCCAAGGCGGGCCTGGCCCAGCTCGGCCGGATCGCGGCGATCGAGCTGGGCAAGGAAGGGATTCGGGTCAACACACTGCATCCCCACCTGGTGATCGACACCGCCGTCTGGACGCCCGAGGTAGTGGCGGAACGCGCGAGGCAGTACGGCATGACGGGGGAGCAGTACGTACGGAACAATCTGCTTGGGGTCGAGCTCACCACACACGATGTCGCGCGCGCCGTACTGGCCCTGGTCGGGCCTGCATTTGCCAAGACCACCGGCGCGCAGATCCCGCTGGACGGAGGCAGCGACCGCGTGATCTAGCCCGCCGCGAGCGCCGAGAGTCCCTCCGCCGACGCAGCCGACACTCCACGCTCCGTGATGATCGCGGTTACCCGGCGCGCCGGGGTAACGTCGAAGCCGGGATTGAATACAGGAAGCCCGGCCGCCTCCGTCACCTCCGCTGCGTCGCGCTCCTCGATGGGAATGGACCCGGGCTCGTCGAGGGTCCAGTCGATGGTGGACACCGGGGCGGCGACGTAGAACGGTATGGCCGCGTCCTCCGCCGCCAGCGCCTTCAGAGACGTGCCGATCTTGTTGCAGACGTCCCCGCGCCGTGTGATGCGATCCGCCCCGACCAGGCAGACATCGACCCGCTGCTGGGTGAGCAGGAGGCCCGCCGCATTGTCCACCACCAGCGTGAAGGGCACGCCGTGCTGGCCGAGCTCCCAGGCGGTGAGGAGGCCCTGGTTGCGGGGGCGGGTTTCGCTCACCCAGACGTGCACCGGGAATCCCTCGTCGTGAAGGCGATACACCGGCGCCAGCGCGGTTCCCCAGTCCACCGTCGCGAGCCATCCCGCGTTGCAGTGCGTGAGGATCGAAAGCGGGCGGTCGACGCCGCGCCCGGCAAGCCGGGTCGAGAGCAGCGCCGCGCCGTGCCGTCCGATCGCGGCGCATGCCTCGACCTCCGCTTCCGCCAGGGCGGCCGCGGTGCGCCACGCGGCAGCGGCCCGGGCCTCGACCGGCAGGCTTCGCACCGCATCCTCGATGCGCCCCACCGCCCAGCCAAGATTGATCGCAGTCGGCCGCGCGCGGCGGAGCGAAGCGGCGGCCCCGGCCAGCCCTGCATCGGAAGGATTGTCGCGCAGCGCCAAGGCGACGCCATACGCCGCCGTCACACCGATGAGCGGCGCGCCACGAACTTGCATGCTGCAAATGGCCCGCACGATGTCCTCGAGGGACGCGAGTCGCGCCAGCTCGACCCGACCCGGCAGCAGGGTCTGGTCGATGACGACGATGGCGGCGCCGTCGCCGGCCTCGCGCAGCGCGCGGTGGGAAACGCCGGCTATCCGCATCGGAAGGTCAGTGTCCAGGGAAATCGATCAGCGCGAAGACTCCGTGGCCCGCGGTTCGCAGCCGTTCGGCGCCCCCGAGATCGGGGAGATCGATCACGAACGCGGCTTCGAGGACGATGCCCCCCGCATCGGTGATCAGCTGCGCCGCCGCCAGCGCGGTTCCCCCGGTGGCGACGAGGTCGTCCACCAGCAGGACGCGATCCCCGGGCTGCACCGCGTCCACGTGCATCTCGACCCGCTCGGTGCCGTACTCGAGGTCGTAGTCGCACCCGATCGTGGAGAAGGGAAGCTTGCCGCGTTTGCGGATGGGCACGAATCCGGTGCCAAGCCGGTCGGCAAGCGCTCCGCCGAGAATGAATCCGCGCGCTTCGACACCCGCGACCTTGGCGACGCCGGCACCGGCGTATCGCGCGGCAAAGGCATCGATCGTTTCCCGGAACCCGTCCCGGTCGAGCAGCAGAGTGGTGATGTCGCGGAAGAGAATGCCCGGCTTGGGATAGTCCGGGATTGTGCGTACCAGCGCGCGCAGGTCCCTCACACCAGGCGTCCCATGACGGCGGAGAGCCGCGCGGCCACCGCGGGATCGCGCGCCTCCGGCGCGGTCATGATCGCGCCGTCGAGGGCGCGGTCGCACCCTGCGGGGCAGGGCGCCGCGCGGTCCCGCAGCCGGGGCACCAGCCGGCGGAGCAGCACACGCGCCGCGACGATGTTGCGCTCCATGACCGCGACGACCTGCGCCGCGGTCACGTGGCCTTTCGAGGGATGCCAGCAGTCGTAATCGGTCACCATCGCCACCGTCGCATAGCAGAGCTCCGCCTCCCGGGCGAGCTTCGCCTCCGGCATGCCGGTCATGCCGATGACGGCGCACCCCCACGAGCGGTGCAGCTCCGATTCCGCCCGGGTCGAGAACTGCGGCCCCTCCATGACGAGCGAGGTACCGCCGCGCACGGCCGGCACATTGGCCTCGGCAGCCGCCGCCATGATCGCCTCGCCCATACGGTCGCAGACCGGATGGGCCATCGAGACATGGGCCACGAGACCGGTGCCGAAGAAGCTCTTCTGCCGGGCGAAGGTGCGGTCGATGAACTGGTCGGCAACGACGAAGGTGCCTGGCGCGAGATCGTCGCGCAGGGAGCCGACGGCGGAGAACGCGATCACGTCGGTGACCCCGGTCCGCTTCAGTGCGTCGATGTTGGCGCGGTAGTTGACCTCGGAAGGGGAAATCCGGTGCCCGCGGCCGTGCCGGGGCAGGAAGACCATCCGGATCCCGTCCAGCTCGCCAGTCAGCAGCGCATCCGACGGCCTGCCGAAAGGACCGAGGATCGTTTCCCAGCGGGGGCGCTCCAGCCAATCGATATCGTAGAGCCCGCTGCCTCCGATGACCCCCAGGATCATGAGGCGGCGAGAACGCCGAGGAGTTCGCGTCGTGAAATGGGCATGCGGGTCAAACTATCGCGCCGCGCTCGCCTCCGCCATGTTTCGCGCCATGGAGATCCCCGAGCCCGGCCCTCATGTGCCCCGTCGCGGCGGCTCCATCCGCGCGGCGATCGGCCGGGGGATACTCCGGGTCCTTCGGTGGCAGGTCGGCGGCGCAATTCCCGATCTGCCGAAGGCCGTCATCATTGCCGCCCCGCATTCCTCCGATCGCGACTTCTACGTCGGAATCGGGCTGGTGTTCGCGATGCGCCTCGATGCGCATTTCATCGGGAAGGTCGAGCTCTTCCGCGGACCGCTCGGCCCACTGATGCGATGGCTCGGGGGATTGCCGGTCGATCGGAAGCAGCCGGAAGGGATCGTGGAGCAGACCGTGGCCATGTTCGCGGAGCGTGAGAGCCTCCTCCTCGCCGTCGCGCCGGAAGGGACTCGGAAACCTGTGGACCGATGGAAGAGCGGGTTCTACCGCATTGCGCTGGGGGCGGGCGTGCCGATCGTGCCGGGGTACTTCGACAACAGGAGGCGGCTGGTGGGATTCGGACCGCCGTTTCAACCCACCGGCGACATGACCCAGGATATCGCCGCGCTCAGGGCATTCTACGCGCCCATCCCCCGGCGCGATCAGGTCGGCGGGAGCTGACCCGCCCGCGCCACGATTTCCCGCGCCCACGCCATGACCGTGGGAGTTGCTCCCCGCTCGTCGGGATGATGCACCCGCCACCGCGCAATGTGCAGCGCGTGATCGCCGTGACTCATCCGGCCCTTCGCAATGAGGCCGGGATCACCAATGCCCGGTGCACGGTCGAGTGGGACGGCGTAGGCGCAGGTGGGGCCCGACAACGGAGCGCTGCAGGTGGGGCAGGTTGGCATGAGTGGTCAGCGGCCAGTGGTCAGTGGTCAGTGGTCAGTGGTCAGAGAATATACGTGACCCTGACCACTGACCCCTGATTCCTGATTACTCAGCTCGTGATGTCAATCTGCTTCGGTCTCGCCCGCTCCGCCTTCGGCAGCGTGACCGTCAGGAGCCCGTTGTCCACCTTGGCCTGGATCCGTTCGGCGTCCACCGAGCTCGGCAGGGTGAACATGCGTTCGAAGCTGCCATACGAGCGCTCGTACCGGTGCCATCGTTCGCTCGACTCTTCCGCAACCTGCTTCTTCTCCCCCTGGATCGTGAGGACCTGATTCTCCAGGCTGATCTTCACGTCGTCCGGCTTCACGCCGGGGAGTTCCATCACGATCTTCAGGTTCTCCTTGTCCTCGAAGACGTCGACCGTCGGCGTCCATGCCGAGGCCTCGGTTCCACCGTTCCATCCCCCGCCCAGGACCTCGTCCATCATGCGGCTGAGGCGATGCAAGTTCGAGTAAACCTCCGGGGCGGTCTGAGCCGCACGCCGTGTTGTCGTGAAATACATGTCATCCTCCTCTGTCTGGTTTTCGGATACTCGGGGCTTCGATCGCCCCTATCCAGGAGGAGACTTTGCAGCCCGCATGCCGGTGCACGGGGGCAGAATTCGGTCAAAGTGGCAAGGAGAATCGGCCGGGATGAATTGTGGCCTGTCGGAATGACAACCGCTTGGGTGAGCGGTGAGCAGTGAGCGGTGCGCGTGGCCAACCCGCTTACCGCTCACCGCTTACCGGTTACGCTCCGAGCGGCTCTCTCTGAAACTGCCGCTTCAATCCAGGATGCCGCCGCAACAGGTAGAAGCTCATGGCCCAGAGGGAGAGAGTATTTGCTCCCAGCACCGACCACCAGGGAAAGAGATTGCTGGTTCCGGTAAACAGCGCGTAGGTCACCATGAAGAAGAAGAGCTCGAACACCACCGCCACGATCATGAGCGCGAAGCGGACCAGCGGCGAGTACATCGCCAGGTGGACGAGGTGGGTGATCGCGATGCCGAAGCCGACGAAGGCGCCCACGTGCAGCAAAGTGTAGGCGACGATTGGACCGGTCTGTACCGGGGTGATGACCGGGTTGGGATTATTGAAGAGAATGACCTGGCCCAGCACGCTCGGCGTGGCCAGCAGGCGGCCCTGCATCGCATCGATGACGAGAAACCATCCCGCCACCGCGATGGCGCCCAGCCCGCCGGTAAAAATTCCCTCGCGAAGCAAGTCGTGACGATGCTGAATTCCCATGGGCCCTCCTCGGACTGCGCCCTGTAGGATGCCGAACGAAGGGGGATATCACAAGAGGCGCGGACGGTTTTCGGCCCGGGTCAGATGCTCTCCCACTCCCGGGCAAGGCGCGCCAGGTGCCCCCGGGCCCCGAGAGTTCTGAACGCCACCGTCGCCGCCTCCCGGGCGCCCACCGCCTCGGTATGACGGCCGAGCGCCTTGAGGGCGAGTGCCGCCAGCGACCGTCCTTCCGCCGCGAGGAGGGCGAATTGGGCCTCGGAGGCGCGCGACTGCACCAGGGACGCGCGCCGGTGCGCTTCGGCCGCATCGCCGCGGCGCAGGTCAACCAGCGCACTCAGCCGCTCCGCCTCGAGGCGATGCGGCTCATTCCCTTCCGCCCAGGCAAGGAGCTCGGCCCGGCGAATATCGTTCAGCGCGTCGTCGTACGCCCGGGATTCAATATTGATCTCGGCCCGGCCGAGGAGGGTGAGAGCAATCAGACCCGGATCACCCACCTGTTCGGCGCTCTGCACCGCGCGGAGGCTCGATTCCCGCGCCGCGGCCAGCGCGCCGCTTTCGCGAAGTCCCAGTGACAGGTTGTGACAGGTCTCGGCGATGCCCCGCAGGTCACCCACCATCTCGTACACCTCGAGGGCGCGCTGATACATCGCGCACGCCGGACCCGAATCGCCTCGAAGATCCGCGATACTGCCAAGGTTGTTGTCGCTACGGGCGGTAAATCGGGCCCGTCCGTGTGCCTCCGCCAGCGTCGCGACCGTCGTGAAGTGCTTTTCAGCGTCCCGGATCCTCCCGCGCTCGAACGCGATTGCGCCGAGCAGGTTGCTCGACTCGAGCATCCCGTCCACATCGTCTGCGATCTCGAACTCCTGCCGCGCGCTTGCCGTGAGCCGCGCGCTTACCTCGAATTCACCGAGGCGCGCCGCGGCCTGGGCGGCGAGCATCCGGCACTGGGGCGTGGCCGATCCCGTCGAGTCGCTCGACTGGAAATAATGGGAAAGCGCCTCCCGGAACCGACCCGCGTCGATCAGGCTCCGGAGCGGCCGGTGATCCCCTGCCCCAACCTGCGAATAAGCCTTCATGCGAGGATGAAAGAGCAACCAACGTGCCGGTTGGCATCAACTGAATCAAACGACAACACTATAACAAGGTCATGTATAGTAACATATTGGTATAGAGTAATTTACGACTCAAGAAATATCCTACAGATCGTACAAAAAACAAATTTCAGGGGCGCGAATCCTACGCTGTGGTGCGGCCATGCAGCGGAGCGTTTTCGGTCGGTTGGCCCGAGAGCAGCCACTCCCCGAATCCTCCCGCCACGTTGCTCACTTCCCGGCGACCTGCGGCTTGGAGGACGCTTGCGGCGATGCCTGAGCGCTCCCCACCCTGGCAGTGCACCGCGACAGGCTGGTCGGACGGGATCTCAGCCAGCCGCTGCTTCAACTCGGCGAGCGGGACGTGCATCGCGCCGGGAATGTGTCCGGCGTCCCACTCGGTGCGCCCCCGGACATCGAGCACCACGAGACCATGCCGCTTGGCGGCAAGGTCGGCGACCGACATCTGCGGAACCTGTGCGACGGATCGTCCTTCGCGGCGCCACAGGCCTAAGGTTTCGGCCCCGAAATACCCGCGGATTCGGTCGAGGCCGATCATCCGAAGACCCTGGACAATCCGCTCCAGCATCCCGGCGTGCGCAGCGTCCACCAGCAAATACAAGTCGCGATCGTAGTCGAGCAATGATCCGGCCCAGGTGGGAAAGCTCTTGTTGAACGGGATGCTCAGCGTGCCGGGGATATGGCCGCCGGCAAAATCGGCTGTCGGGCGGGTGTCGACGATGGCGCTTCCGGACGTGAGCAACGCCGGGAGGCGGTGCTCGGCGACTCGTTCGGGCATGGCGATCGCGCCGAGGACCGGCGGACCCTCGCGGTTCACCCGCTTCATTTCGCCGAAATAACCGGGCGGCTCCGGCTGTCCTTCGAGCACCTGCCTGACGAATTCCGCCTCGTCGCTCAGGCCGAGTGCCCAATTGAACCGGCGCTCGTACCCGACGGTGGACTGAGGGACCGCGCTCATGCCCCTCCCGCAGGCACTCCCGGCCCCGTGGCCGGGCCATACTTGCAAGTGATCGGGAAGCAGTTTGAACCAGGTGAGGCTTCGAAAGAGTTGCCGCGCGCCCGATTCCGCCGTGCCATGCTGGTGGGCCGCTTTCTCCAGCAGATCGGGACGACCGACGTCGTTCACGAAAACGAAATCGCCGGTGACGATACCCATCGGTTCGTGCGCCGCGGCGGTGTCGGTGACGAGAAAGCTCAAATGTTCCGGGGTGTGCCCCGGGGTATGGACCGCCCGGAGCTCGACGAATCCAACCCGGAAGGTGTCGCGGTCCCGCAAGAGCGTGACGCCCCGCTCGCCGCCGAATGCATATTGCCATTCCGGCGGGCCGGCGGCGGAGAGATACATCGTCGCCCCGGTGCGGGCGGCGAGCTCACGCGTCCCCGAAACGAAATCGGCATGGATGTGCGTCTCGGTCACCGCGGTGATCTGGAGCCCGTTGGCTTCCGCAGCCGCGATGTACTGGCTGGCGTCCCGATTGGGGTCAATCACGACCGCCTCGCCGGAGGCGGAACACCCGATCAGGTAGCTGGCCTGCGCCAGCGGTTCGTCGTAGAGCCGGACAAAGAGCATCCTTCCGAACCTCAGCGCCCGCCCAGGAGCACCGTCGCCCCCATCACGAGCAGAAAAAGAGCGAATCCCTTCTTGAGCGTCTGCTGGGAAACGTAGGGCACCAGGCGGCTCCCCGCCGCCACGCCCACGAAGGCGATGCCGGTGAACACGGCGGTGGCGTGCCAGTCGAGCTCCAGGTGTCCCGCATACCGAACCAGCCCCGCCGCGCAGCTGAGCACGATCAGCACCAGCGACGTCCCGATCGCCTCCTTCATAGCCAGACCGCCCAGCAGCGCCAGCGCGGGCACATAAAGAAAACCTCCCCCGACCCCGACGAAGCCGGTCAGCACGCCCACCAGCGCGCCGACCAAGGTGATGAATGGAAGGGGATGCCGGGCGCCGGAAGCGCCCCGGCCGGCGCCGATTCCGCCGCGCAGCATGGAGACCGCGGCCAGGAGCACCACGACCCCGAAGACCGTGAGCTGCGTGGTGGCATCCACGCGCAAGCCCAGGTCGGCGCCGAGGACCGCTCCCACGATCGCGGGCGGCCCGAACGCGAGCGCCATTCGCCGCCGCACGGTCCCGGCACGCCAGTGGCTGATCGCGCCGAAGCCGCTGGTCAGCCCCACCACCACGAGGCTCATGGGAATCGCTTCCTTGACCCCGAAACGCAGGACATAGTGCAACACCGGCACGGTGAGAATCGAGCCCCCACCGCCCAGCAATCCCAGCGAAAGGCCGATGAGAAGCGCGAGCGTATACCCGAGGACAGTCGTCACGCTCGCACGAGACCCAGCCCGGCCAGGATCTTTTCCATCAGGCACCAGTGGGTGACAGAAGACTGGATCAGGTTGACTCCCACAAAGACGGTGAACAGCAACCAGTACGGGCTCACCAGGTACCCCAGCGCCAGCGAGACGAGCACGAAAGTACCCGCCACGAGGCGAATCGCGTAGTGCATGGACATGGTCATTCTCCTCCGGATGCTCCGGTTCAAACCAGCGGTACGGCGTCCAGCGCGAAGGCCATGAGACCCTGGCCGGACAGAAAGCGGTGCTTGATCTCCCGCAACCCCTCGGTCAGGCCGGTGGCCTCTTCCGGGCCGACCAGCGCCAGCACCATTGCGTTCTCCCCCGGAAACGCCCGGGTGCCGAGGTGGATCCCGGTGTCTCCACGGCCCAGCACGGTCGGGAGGAGGCTGTATCCCGTCACGCCCACTCCGTCCAGGAGGGCGGTGATCTCCCCGACCCGGTCGCGATCCAGCACGACGACGAGCAGTCTCATGCGGCCTCCGCGTAGAGCAGCGGGATGACGACGAGAGTGAGCAGTGTCGCAACGACGGCACCGGACATCAGCGCGATTCCAAGCCCCTGGAAGATCGGGTCCGCCACCATCACCGCGCCCCCGATTACGACGGCGGCGGCGGTGAGAAGAATCGGACGGGCACGGACCACTCCCGCCTCCACAACGGCATCGGTGAGCGGCGCGCCCCGTTCCCGCGCCAGCTCGATGAAGTCAACCAGCAGGATCGAATTCCGAACGATGATCCCCGCGAGGGCGATCATCCCGATCATGGATGTGGCGGTGAAGAACGCCCCGGTGAGCGCGTGCGCCGGCAGGATGCCCGCGAGCGTGAGCGGGATCGGCGCCATGATCACCAGCGGCGTGGTAAACGACTGGAACCAGGCCACGACGAGGAAGTAGATCAGCACCAGCACGGCGGCGAACGCGATACCGAGATCCCGGAATACCTCGTACGTTATCCGCCACTCCCCATCCCAATTGAGACTCACCGTTTCGGTGGAGGCGGCCGGGCTCGACCAGGTCGCGGTGATGCCGGCCGCCTCGAGCGCCGGCCCCATGGCGAGCATCGCGTAGGCGGGGGATTCGAGCTCCCCGGCAACATCGCCGGTGACGTAGATCACCGGCTTCAGGTCCTTCCGAAACCGGGCCACCGGGGCGGCGCGCTCCTCCAGTGCCGCCACCGCTCCGAGGGGAACGAGACTGCCGCCCCGGCTCGCAATCGCGAGGCTTCGCAGGCCTCCGGTGCCGGCGCGACTGGATTGCGGCAGGCGGACCATGATGGACACCGGCTCGGCAGCGGTCGAATCGTGCAGGCCGCCGGCTTCGACCCCTCCGATGACCCCGGCAGCCCGGGCCAGATCCGCCGGGCTCAGCAGAGCGAGCGCGGCCTGGTCCGGCCGGGCGGAGAGCACCAGCTCGGTGCTCGGCACCGGAAGCGTCCAGTCGACATCCACGACGCCCGGAGTGGAATCGAAGCTCAGGCGGACCGCCTCGGCCGCCCGTTGCCGGCTCGCATCATCGGGACCGTAGATCTCCGCCGTGAGCGTGGCGAGGACGGGGGGACCCGGCGGAATCTCCGCCACCTTGGCTCGCACGCCCGAGCGACGGCCGGCGCTGACGATGCGATCCCGGAGCCGGACCGCAATGGCGTGGCTCTGCTCTTTGCGGTCGTCCTTCGGAACGAGGTTCACCTGCAGGTCGGCGACCTCCGGTCCCTGCCGGAGGAAGTAGTGGCGCACCAGGCCGTTGAAATTGAACGGCGCTGCGACACCGGCGTACACCTGTACGTCGCGCACCGCCGGATCACCGACCAGCGCCTCCGCCATCTCCTGCGCCACGCGAAAGGAGGATTCGAGCGGTGTCCCCGCAGGGAAGTCGAGGATGACCTGGAACTCGCTCTTGTTGTCGAAGGGAAGCATCTTGACCGTCACCACTCGTGCCAGGACGAGTCCTGCTGAACCGGCCAGCAGAAGGACCACCACACCGTAGAACAGGAACCGCTCGCCCCGACGGCTCAGGAGCCGCCGCAGCCATCCCTCGTATCGGCGCGCGAAGCGGCCCGGGCCGGGGACTTCGTGGCCCGCCGCATGCGAACCGACCAGTCGGAGGGCCAGGTACGGCGTCACGATGAACGCCACGCCGAGTGAAAAGAGCATCGCCATGGTGGCGCCGACCGGAATCGGCCGCATGTATGGTCCCATGAGGCCGGTCACGAAAGCCATGGGGAGAATGGCGGCGATCACCGTGAAGGTGGCGAGAATGGTGGGATTGCCGACTTCATCGGTGCCGGTGACCGCAGCTTCCTCCGGCGACTCGCGCCGCAGCCGCATGTGCCGTGTGATGTTCTCGACCACCACGATGGCGTCGTCGACCAGAATGCCGATGGCGAAGACGAGCGCGAACAGCGTGATCCGGTTGAGGGTGTAGCCCAGCAGCTTGTACACGAGGAGGGTGAGCGCGAGCGTGACCGGCACCGCCACCAGCACGACGAGCGCCTCCCGCCATCCGAGCGCGAGCCAGACCAGCAGCGCCACTCCCACTGTCGCGATGAGGATGTGGCTCAGCAGCTCGCCGGCCTTCTCGTTGGCGGTCTCCCCATAGTTCCGGGTGACCGTGAGCTGAACTTCGCGCGGCAGCAGCGTCCCCCGCACCGCCTCCACCCGTCCGAGGATTTCCTCCGCGAGGTGAGCAGCATTGACCCCGGGGCGCTTGGCGAGGGAGAGGGTGACGGCCGACTGCGCGCCCCCGGATTCCCGCGACAGATGGGATACGTACCACGCCGGTTCCCCTGGCCCATCGCTCACCTTCGCCACATCGGCCACGCGGACGGCTCGGCCGTCGGCGACCACAACGATGGTCTGTGCGACGTCCTCCGCGGTGGCGAGGAATCGCCCGGCCCGGACCGGCAGCGTCCGGTTTCCCGAGAGGACCGCGCCGGCCGGCAACACCACGTCCGCCGCCTGCAGCGCCGAGACCAGTCGGTCCGCCGGGAGCCCGAAGGTGGCGAGCCGGGCGGGGTCCGGCTCCACCAGAACGGTTCGCGGCGATCCACCCGTCAGCTCCACCTCGGCCACATCGGGAATACGTTGCAGCTCATTCCTGAGCTCCGCGATCACCTGGCGAAGCCGATAGTCGTCGTACCCTCCGCCCCAGAAGGTCAGGGTAAGGATCGGTACTTCATCGATGGTGTGCAGCTTCACGAGCGCAGGCGTGCCGGAGAGCTTTGCGAAGACCTTGACCACGCTCCGCTCCGGGTCGTCACCGACCTTGAACCGTACCGTGGTCATGGCGCCGCCGCTGGTGGCGACACTATAAAGATGCTCGACCCCGGAGATTTCCCAGAGCCGCCGCTCCACCGGCTCGAGCAGCCTCCGCTCCACTTCTTCGGGCGACGCGCCGGGAAGCGCGGTAAAGACATCCACCATCGGGACGCTGATCTGGGGCTCTTCTTCCCGGGGCGTGCTGAGCACGCTGCCCAGTCCCGCGACCAACGACGCCATGATGAGCAGCGGCGTCAGCTTGCTCTTGATGAACCTCCGAGCCATCCGCCCGGCCACGCCGGTCATCGCGCCGTCCCTTCGAGCCGAGGCCGGGCCCGGGCGCCGTCGGTGAGCGAATCGGGCTGGAGGGCAATGAGATCACCGTCCTCGAGCCCGGCGAGCACATCCACTCTCCCGCCCGCGACCCGCCCGATCCGGATCCACCGGAGGCGTACCGTCGTATCCGCCGCGAAGACGAAGACGCCGACCAGTTGGCCGCGCCGGACCAGGGCCCCGGCAGGCACCTGGAGTCCGCCGCCGATGCCCACCGGAAACTCCGCGACCGCGGACGCACCCGATGGGAGGCCCGCCGGCGCGGTAAGGCGCACTTCGGCGGTCCGGCTGTCGGGATCGAAGAAGGGCACCACCGCAATCACACGCGCATCCACCCGCTGCTCACTCGCGCCGACCCGCACCGGCACCACGAGCCCGATCCGGATGCTGCCGACCAGATCGCTTGGGACTCCAACCACGATCTCCCTGGCGCCGGCATCCTCGATCACCAGAAGCGGCCGCCCCGGTGCGGCAAGGTCGCCCGGCTCTGCAAGCCGCGCGGTCACCACGCCCGCGAACGGGGCATGGAGTCCGGCGTAACCCACCTCCACCTGCGCCGCGCGCGCCTGGCTTTCGGCCTGGGCGTGCGCAGCCCGCGCGACGTCGAGCTGGGCCTCCGGCACCGCGCTGTCGGCGAAGAGCCGTTCCATCCGGCGAAGCGTCCGGGTCGCGAGCTCGAGCCCGGCGCGCGCCTGCGCGAGTCCGGCTTCGGGCGAACCAGCCTCGAGGGTCAGCAACAGCTGCCCAGCGCCTACCCGGTCGCCTGCGCGGACCCGGACCGATTCAATGGTCCCCATCAGGCGGGTGGCAAGCTCGACGCGACGTACCGCGCGAACGGCGCCGGCGGCCTCGTACCGGACGCTGCCGGCAGTAGGCGCGACCCGGTGTGCGGCGGCGACCAACGCCGGCCCGGCGGGGACTGGCGTCTCCGGCGGCGCCCCGGCGCACGCGATCGCGGCGGTGACGGGCAGCAGCCATGACCAACGGAGGGTCTTCATTGCGGCAATCTCCCCAGCGAAAGGCGGAGCGCCGCGTCCGCGACGCGCGCCCGATAGAGGGCATCGAGCCTGGCCAGACGCTGGGCGGATTCCGCCGCGCGCACCGCGAGCAGTTCAGCGATGGTGGCCACGCCTTCGGCATAGCGGACGCCGGCCACTCGCGCGGCCTGAGCGGCCCCCGCAAGCGCGGCATCGGCGGCCTGGACCGAGGTGAGTGCGGCGATTCGCTCCGCCCGGGCGATCCGGCTCTCGGCATCGGCGCGGCGGCGCAGATCACCGAGCCGCTCCCGCACCGCTTCCCGCTCGGCCTCGGCGCGGCGCAACTGCCCCACATCGGCCAGACCGCGGAATGGGGTCCAGCGAATCACCAGGCCCGCGGTCCAGTGCCGGGGGCCCTGCGCGATCCCGGCGCCGCCCGAGTGCCAGTCGAGCATGCCAAATGCGCCTGCGGTCGGAACCCAGCTCCCTTTTGCCCGGGCGACGTTGGCGTCAGCGGCGGCGACCGCGGCCTCCAGCGCGGCGACATCATCCCGGCGCGCGGTGGCGAGGGTTTCGGTACCGGGCTCCGGCGCGGCGAGCGTGTCGCTCAGAAGGAGCGGGCGTCCCGCCGGCTCGCCCAGGAGGCCAAGGAGCAGCTCCCGCGCGGCCACCCGCCCGGCTTCCGCCGCGGCGAGACCCGATTCAACCTCACTTACCCGCGCCCGGGCCAGCTGTTCGTCCACCACCGTCACCGAACCGTTGCGGCGAAGGGACTGCACCTGCGCGAGGACCCGACGGGCCACCTCGAGCGCTTCCTGCAGAACACTGATCCGATCCTCCGCGAGGCGGGCGGCGATGTAGCTCCGCATTGTTTCGAAGGCAGCCGCCTGTCCGGTCCGGGATTCTTCGAACATCGCCGCCCGCGCCGCGGCAAGCCCGGCGCGCCGTGCCATCAGCGCCTCCGGCTGGAAGAGCGGCTGCTCGATGGAGAGCGTGGTGGAGACATCAGTGAGCGGCGCGGGGCGATTCAGCGCATCGAGGGCGAAATCCGCCTCCCCGAACTGTCCTTGACGGAGCCGCCCTCCAAAAACGGCCACCGGATCATCGGAACGCAGGAAGCCGAGCTGGGCGCCGATCCTCGGCGTGAATGCGGCCGCGCCGGCGAGCACATCGGCATCCCGAGCCCGGCGTGCCGCCGTTGCCTGAACCACCGCGGGGTGCCGCTCCCGGGCGCGGTCCAACGCGTCGGCGAGTCCGAGCCGCAGAGTATCGGCCTCCTGCGCGGCGGCGACGACGGAAATTGCGCATGCGAGGCCGACGACCAACGCGGCTATCTGGATCGGATGTCGCATGTCCGGATGCACTCAAGGATGTGGTGAACCTTGGGCTCGATCACCCGGTAGTAGACGTTGAGCCCTTCCTTCCGGCAGGAGACCACCTTGAGCTGGCGGAGCCGCCGGAGGTGCTGGGAGCAGATTGCCTGGGGGAGACCGCACACCTCGCAGATCTCGGTAACCGAGAGCTCGCCGCGCTCCAACGCCTCCAGGATCATCAGCCGTTCCCGGTGGCCCAGCAGCTTGATGATCTCGGCGGCCCGGGCGAGCACACCGGCATTCACTCGCCGCAGCAGCGCGCGCGACCCGGCCATCAGGGACCTCCCACCAGCGCTTCGAGCTGGGCCCGTTGCGCGACACCGACATGGCGGCCCGTCTCCTTGCCGTTCCGGAACGCGATCAGGGTCGGAATGCCGCGGATGCCGAGGCGCTCCGAGAGCCCGGGGCTCTTGTCGGTGTCTACCTTGAGCACCAGCACCGACCCGGCCCGCGCGCGGGCCAGCGCCTCGACGGCCGGCGCCACGATGCGGCAGGGCCCGCACCAGTCGGCGTAGAAGTCCACCAGCACCGGGGCATCGGAACCCTTCAGGACGGCGTCGAAGCTGCCGGCATCCACGGCGACCGGCCGGGTGGGGTCGAGCGGGGTCCGGCAGGAGCCGCACCGGGGACCCTGGGCCAGGCGGTCGAGGTCGGCGCGATTGAGCGTGCCGCAGGCGGGACAGGGGAGCGTCGCGTACATAGCATATATACTATACACTATGTGTTCCGGAGTCAAGGGCGCCTCAGGCCGCCGGGGCGGTGCGGTCCAGCAGGTCCGCCAGGGCGCGCATGTCGAAGGGCTTCTGCACCAGGGGCTGGCGAACCCGGGCGACGAAATCCGCGACCTCGCTCGACGCGGTGTCGCCGGTGATGAGCACCAGCTTTTCGAGCCCCTCCGGATCCACCGCCGCGAGCCGGTCGTGCAGCTCGATCCCGGTGACGCCCGGCATCTTGAGATCGGTGATGATGGCGTCGTAGCGCGCGGAGCGCGACCGAGGCGGGTCTCCGCCCAGCCCCAGAAGCACCAGCGCTTCTTCGCCGTCGCCTGCCTCCTCGACCTCCCACCCGCGGCGCTCGAGGTACCGCCGGATGGCGATCCGGATCGGCGCCTCGTCGTCGATCACCAGCACCCGCCGCACGGCGCCGGCCGGAACGGGCCGCTGGCCCGTTTCGCCCCGGCTCGGCCCGGCGATCGGGGTCCGGGACACCGCACGGCGATCGACGAAGGGCAGAAGCACGGTAAAGCGCGCGCCGCGCGGACCCGGGCGGGGCCGGTTCTCGGCGATGAGGGTGCCCCCGTGCTGCTCGACGATCGCGTGGCTCACCGAGAGCCCCAAGCCGGTGCCCTTCCCAGGCGCCTTGGTCGTGAAAAACGGCTCGAAAAGCCGGGGCAGGACGTCCTCGGCCACACCGGGACCGTCGTCCTCGACGATGAAGGCGAGGCGGTCGTCCCGCATCCGGGCGGAGACGCTGACGGTGCCGCCGTTCCCCGCGGCCTGGAAGGCGTTCACCATAAGGTTGGTCAGCACCTGTTCCATCGAGGCGGGGTTGGCGTCGAGGCTCGGCAGCCGATCGGCAACCGACACCACGAGGCGCACCTCGAGGCTGTCCGCCTGACGCTGCAGCGCCGGCAGGAGCCGGTGGATGATCTCGCCGGGATCCACCGGCTGGCGGTCGTCCCGTTTGCTCCGCGCGAACGTCAGCAGATCCTGCACGATCATGCGGCAGCGCTGCGATTGCTGCACGATGGTGTTGAGCGCTTCGCTGTCGGCGGCGTTCCGCGCCTGGCCGAGCAGATCCTGGCCGAATGCGAGAATGGCGGTGAGCGGATTGTTGAGCTCGTGCGCCACGCCGGACACCATGCGTCCGATCGTCTCGAGCCGGGCGGTTTGGGCCACCTGGGAATGCAGGCGCTCCCGCTCCTGCTCCGCCCGGACCCGCTGGGTGCGGTCACGCAGAATGAGGACGTACCCCTCGAGCGCCCCGCTCCCGATCGTGCGCATCGAAATCTCCAGCGGAAACTCGGTGCCATCGGCGCGCCGGCCGCAGAGCTCGCAGCCGCCCACCGGCGTGCTGGCGGCGTGCTCGAAGGCGGTCCAGAGCTTCGCCGCCCCGCCGGTCGTCATGAAGCGATCGAAGGATTCGCCGGTCAGGTCGAGTTCGCTGGCGCCGAGGGTTTCCAGCGCCGCCGGATTGGAGTGCACGATCCGGCGCTCCGCGTCGAGCAGAATGATGCCTTCCGACGCCGCCCGGATGATCTGGGAGAGCCGCGCCTCCGACGCCGCCACGTCGCGGAGACGGGAAGTGCGAGCCTCCTCCGCCTCATGAAAGACGTCGTCCAGCACCGCGAGGACCATCCCGAAGCCGAGCAGAAACTCGAACATCAGGTCGAAATAGGAATTGTGGCCCGCCAGCCAACGGAGGGCGATGAGCTTTCCGGGAGCATTCGCGGGACCCGCTTCGAGAAAGGCCGGGGTGTAGAGCAGCCAGAGCGACGCGACCAGGAAGCAGACCAGCGACAACAGCATGCTGCCGCGGGTGCGCCGCTCCCGCGGGAGCCCCGCCAGAAGACTTCCGCAGATCAGAAAGACGGGGACGGTGATTCCCGCCTGCCAGGCGACCAACGGATTCAGGTCGGAGGGCGCCAGGATGAAGAGAAGGCCGACTCCGGCGACGAAGGCGAGTCCGGTGCCCAGGCCGATTCGAGGCAATGCTTCGCGGCGAACGAAGAGCCAGGTGCCCGCGAGCAGGCAGAAGAGATACAGCAGCTTGCCGCCCGCATAGATCGCGTAGAGCAGCGCGACCGTGCCCGCTTGTTCGTCGTTCAGCTCGTCGAGTGGCAGGACCGGCAGGATAGTGTAGCGGAGGAGCAGGGCGCCGAGCGCAAGGGAGACGGCGCCAAACGACCAGGCCCACCAGGCGATCCAGGGCCGGTTCCCGATGCCTCGTCCGAGCAGAAGGCCGAGGGCCAGGCACAAGAGACTGGCGACGAACTGGAACTGGATCCCCAACGTGGCAACCAGCGTACCGGCCGCTTCGTGTGAGGGCATGCCCTCAATCTGTCATGAACGGCTCATTTGCGCATGGGGGTCGCCGCCTCACGGGCCGCCACCGGAACGTAAATCTCTCCACCGAGAGTCCGGAATTCTTCCGCTTTCGCCGTCATCCCTCGCGCCATCTCGCGCAGGTCCTGGGTGATCCGCATCGAACAGAACTTCGGCCCGCACATCGAGCAGAAATGGGCGAGCTTCGCGCCCTCGGCGGGCAGCGTTTCGTCGTGATAGGCCAGCGCGGTGACCGGATCGAGTGCGAGGTTGAACTGATCCTGCCAGCGGAAATCGAAGCGCGCTCTGGAAAGGGCGTCGTCCCAGGGGCGAGCCCGCGGATGTCCCTTGGCGAGGTCCGCGGCGTGCGCGGCGATCTTGTAGGCGATGACGCCGGCCTTCACGTCGTCACGGTTTGGAAGACCCAGGTGCTCCTTGGGAGTGACGTAGCAGAGCATCGCAGTGCCATACCACCCGATCATCGCCGCGCCGATGGCGCTGGTGATGTGGTCGTACCCCGGCGCGATGTCGGTGGTAAGGGGCCCCAGGGTGTAGAATGGCGCCTCGCCGCACCAGGCCAGCTGCTTCTCCATGTTTTCCTTGATGAGATGCATGGGCACGTGGCCCGGGCCCTCGTTCATCACCTGCACATCGTATTCCCACGCGATCGTGTTGAGTTCGCCCTGGGTCTCGAGCTCGGCAAACTGCGCCGCATCATTGGCGTCCGCGATGCTCCCCGGTCGGAGACCGTCCCCCAGCGAGAAGGCGACGTCGTACGCCCGCATGATCTCGCAGATCTCGCGGAACCGGGTGTAGAGGAAGGACTCCTGGTGGTGGGCCAGGCACCATTTGGCCATGATCGAGCCCCCGCGAGAAACGATCCCGGTGACCCGGTCGGCGGTGAGGTGGATGTACCGGAGCAGGACGCCGGCATGGACGGTGAAATAGTCCACCCCCTGCTCCGCCTGCTCGATCAGGGTGTCGCGATAGAGCGCCCACGTCAGATCTTCCGGGACCCCGCCTACTTTCTCGAGCGCCTGGTAGATCGGCACCGTCCCGATCGGCACCGCCGAGTTGCGGAGAATCCACTGGCGCGTCTCATGGATGTTGCGGCCGGTCGAGAGATCCATCACCGTGTCGGCACCCCAGAGCGTCGCCCAGCGGAGCTTTTCCACCTCGTCGTCGATCACGCTCTTCACCGCGGAGTTCCCGATGTTGGCGTTGATCTTGACGTGAAATCCGCGGCCGATGACCATCGGCTCCAGCTCGGGGTGGTTGATGTTGGCGGGGATGATCGCGCGTCCACGCGCCACTTCGCTCCGCACGAATTCGGCGGGCATTCCCTCGCGGATCGCGACGAACTCCATCTCGGGAGTGATCTCTCCCCGGCGCGCGTAGTACAACTGGGTGATGGGGCTCCGTCCCCGGAACGCGGGACGGTCCAGCGTCTCGGGCACGGTTGAATGGCCGGACGGGTCCTCACCCCGGTCGGGGGGGGACTGGACGGCAGGCACGATCCCGATATCGCGCGCGGCGATCCACGCAGCACGGAGCGGTGGTAATCCTTGCCGCACGTCACACCCTTCGGGCCCGCTGGTGTCGTACACCCGGAGGGGCGGCTCGCCGCCGGAGAGCGCGATTTCCCGCATGGGCACGCGGACGCCGCGCGGGCCCTCGACATGAACCTTGGTGGAATTGGGAAAGACGCCGCGGTATGGCGGCGGCTGGACGGCTGGACGGCTGGACGGCTGGTGTGCCGTAACGAACGAAGTGGTCATGTGCTCCGCCTCCCTCCGCCGGTATGAACCGGATCAGGTTCCAAGGGTGCAATCTCAACCTCCCGGTCGGTGAGCGGTGAGCGGTAAGCGGGTTTGTCCCGCTCGCCGCTGACTGCTCACCGTCCGGGGGTGCCCCTGGCGGTTGGCTGTAAAATAGCAGGATTCGCTACCGCCGCCTTCCGAACAGGCGGAGCAGGAACAGGAAGAGATTGATGAAGTCGAGATACAGCCGGAGCGCGCCGAGGACGGCGTACGACCCGGTCTGTCCCTCGGGCAGTGCCAGCGCCATCGCGCGAAGCCGGTTGGCATCATAGGCGGTCAGCGCTGTGAACACGACGACTCCGCAGACCGACAGCACGAACTGCAACATGTCGTTCTGCCAGAAGATCCCGACGATGCTGGCGATCACCACCCCGATGAGTCCCATCATGGCGAACTGGCCCACGCCGCTCAGGTCGCGCTTGGTGACGGTACCGTAGAGCGCCAGTCCGCCGAACATCCCGGATGTGACCAGGAATACGTTCGCGATCGATTGACCGGTGTACGCCAGCAGTACGAACGCAAACATGATTCCGGTAAGTCCGGAGTAAACCAGGAAGAGTGACGCGGCCGTCGCCGGGGCCAACCTGTCCACCCGGGCGGAGAGCCAGATCACGAGCCCCAGCGGGGACAGCAGCACCGCCCAGAAGAGGAGCTTGTTCCCCGCGATCGCGCCGAGGATCGCGGGAGACGAGGCGACGTACCAGGCGACCGCCGCGGTGACCGCGAGCCCGACGAACATCCAGCCGTAGACCACACGAAGAAATGCGGTCACCCGCTCGCTCGCACCGGCCTGGGCCGATGCGGACGCCAGGGCGTCCGGAGTCATGTCGTTGATCGCCATACTGTCCTCCTGGCTGCTGGATACTGGATGCTGGGAGAGCGGGTCCCTCTCACCTCCCACCTCTCACCTCTCACCAACCTACCGGCTTCCCCCGATTCTGCTCCTCCAGCCACGCTTTCAGCGGTGCGAAGTATTCCAGGATCGCGTTGCCGTCCATCCGCCGCTCTCCGGTCATGTCGAAGAGAATGTCCTGCCACGGTTTGCTTGCCCCTGCCTCGAGCATCCGGGCCAGCTTCGCGCCCGCCGCCTTGTTGCCGAAGAAGGTGCAACGGTGGAGCGGGCCGGTCTGCCCCGCGCTCTTGCACAGCGACCGGTAGAACTGAAACTGGAGTACCCGCGCGAGGAAGTATCGCATGTACGGCACGTTGGCGGCGACGTGGTACTTGGCCGCCGGGTCGAAGTCCTGCTCGTTGCGCGGCAGCGGCGCCGAGACTCCCTGGTACTGCTCCCGGAGCGCCCACCACCCCGCGTTGTACTCCGCCGGCTTGATCGCTCCCGAAAACACCTTCCACCGCCACTGATCGATCAGCAATCCAAAGGGGAGGAAGGCGACCTTGTCCATCGCCTGCCGGAGCAACAGGGGAATGTCCCCGTCGGCGCCGGGCACCTCGGTGAGCAGCCCCACCTGTTTCAGATATTCCGGCGTGATCGCCAGCGCGACCGCGTCGCCCACTGCTTCGTGGAAGCCGTCGTTGGCGCCGTTCTGGTGCAGGACGGAATGCGCCTGGTAGGCGCGCTGGTAGAAGTTGTGCCCGAGCTCGTGATGCAGGGTGACGAAATCCTCCGCGGTAACCTCGATGCACATTTTGATCCGGAGATCGTCCTTGTTGTCGATGTCCCAGGCGCTGGCGTGGCACACCACCTCGCGGTCCCGCGGCTTGACGAAAAGCGAGCGGGTCCAGAAGGTCTCCGGCAGCGGGGCGAATCCGAGCGACAGGTAGAAGTTCTCGGCCGCCTTCGCCATGCCTTTGGCGTCGAGCCCCCTGGCCTCGAGCAGTTTCGTGAGATCGTAGGTCGGCGCGCCGCTCCGGGGAGCGACCAGTGGATAGATGTTTCCCCACTCCTGCGCCCACATGTTGCCGAGCAGGTGCGCCGGAATCTTCCCCCCCGGCGGGACGAGCGAGCCGCCGTAGTGTTCCGAGAGCCGGCTCCGGACATAGGCGTGAAGGGCGAGATACAGCGGCTTGACCTGCTCCCAGATTCGGTCCGCTTCCTTCGCGAAATCATCCGCCGGCATGTCGTATCCCGCCCGCCACATCGCTCCCGCGTCCCGGAATCCCATGCCGCGCGAGCCCTTGTTGGCCAGCTCGACAAAGCGCTGGTAGCGGGCCCGCATCGGGGCGCCGACCCGGTGCCACCCCTGCCAGGCGTCGAGCAGCTCGGCGGGATCGCGGTTCTCCGCCAGCACCTTGCTGAGCTCGCCGATCTGACGGCACTCCTGGCCCGAGCCGGTCTTGGCCGGCCGGCAGTAGGTTCCCCGACCGTAGTCGGCGTCCATGCTCACCGTGATGCGGGTGAGCTCGGTGGCCTCCGAGGGATCGGCGGGGGGCGGCGCCGCGAGAGAGAGCTTGAGGAGCAGGAACTTCCGCCGGAGCTCGGTGGGCAGGCGGATCCCGTCATAGCGGCGGGCCGCCATTGCCAGCCGCTGGACCGCCGTCCCGAAATTGCTCTGCGCCTCGGCGGAGAGCGCCTCGGTATCTTCGGTGATGAAGTTTTGCTGCACCCACTGCGCCTGACTCACCTTGACGCTCAGGACGGCGAGCGTGGATTCCGCGGTCTCCATGAAGCGCTGGGCGGAGGCGGGGCGGCTGGGCGGTTGGGCGGTTGGGCGGCTGGCTTGCGCGACAAACGAGCCAGGCGCCACGAGGCCTAGCACGGCAGCGCACGTGATGGCACGGATCCACATTGGGAATTCTCCTCGTGTCGTTGCGTCCTCCCGCCCTACCGCAGCTCCCCCGCAAACCTCCACCGGGGACGATAGTCTCGCCCGAGCGGCGCACTCACCAGCAGCGCGCGGACCATCTCCACCGGCATCCTGCCCGAACGCAGCACCGCGTCATGCAAGGCGCGATCGGTCATCCGGCCGCGCCCCACCAGCTCCGCCCTGAGGGCGCGGAACTGAAGCCCGCCCATCATGTAGGCGATCTGGTACAGTGGCGGATAGGTTCCGATGAACGAGCGCCGCACTTCCGCCGTCGCGTTGGCGCGCTCGTGACCGACCCGGTTTACCAGCAGGTCGATCGCGTCCTGCGGCGTCATTTCCCCGAGATGGAACCGAAGCGAGAAAAGGATTCGCGCGGCGCGATGCATTCGCCAGAACAGCATCCCGACCCGGTCTTCCGGGCCGCGCGGGAATCCCGCGTCGTACAGCACCATTTCCCAGTAGAGCGCCCAGCCCTCGGTCCAGAAGGGCGTGCCGAAGATATCCCGGTGGCCGTTGTAACGGTCGGTCATGAACCATTGGAGATGGTGGCCGGGGATGAGCTCGTGCTGCACCGTGGCGCGGGAAAAATGGATGTTGTTTCCCCGCATGGTCATCATCTTGTCTTCCTGCGCCATCGCATCCGTCGGGTACGACACCTGGATGAGCGATCCGCCCAGAAAGAAGGGACTCACTTTCTGCTGTGCGGGTGAGAGCATCTCCATCCACCAGTCGTCCTTGGCGAGGGGCGGAATGGTGACCAGGCCGCGCTGCTCGATGAAGGCCACCGCTTCACGGGCGAGGTCCCGGACCAGGTCGGTCTGCTTGCCGGGCTCGACGTGCAGCGTCTTCACTTTTTCCATCGCCGCCCGCCAGTCATCGCCGAATCCCATTTCCCGCGACGCCTTCAGCATCTCGATTTCGCACCAGGCGAACTCCCGCTCGGCGATCCGGATCAGCTCTTCGGGGGAATAGGGAATCATCTCGTACGCGAGATCCTCGATGAGCGCGGCGCGCCCGATGGGATCGCCGATGATCGGATCGTCCTCGCCGGGCCGGACGCCCACCACCTTTTCCCGCAGGGTGGCGGCGTACTTCTGCAGCGCCTCCGCGGTCTTCTCGTACGGTGATTTGCTCCACCAGGTGAAGAGCGGATCATACCCGGCGTAGAAGTCGTACCAGCGGCGCAGCGTCTCCCGAAGGGAGAGAATCTCCGCCGCGGCCCGGTACGCCACGATTTTGGTCGGCCGGGCGGCGACGGAGTCGAGCTGCCGGGTTGCCGCCGCGGCCTGCTCGGCGACCTTCGCCAGCGCGCGCGCGGTGTTCTCCGGCACGACCGTCTCCATCCGGCGCTGCCGCTCGTGCAGGTCCATGATCGCCGTCGCGAACGGGAGCAGCGCGCCCATTTCAACGAAGCGCGCCTCGTCGCGGGCGAGCAGCGAGAGCTCGTGACCCAGACGGTTTCTGAGGAGGAGGTAGTCCACCTTGCCGTCCTGGCTCAGTTTGTCGAAATCCACCTCGCCGAGCCGGGCTTGCCACGCGGCGTGAAATCCCCGGAACGCGGCGGTCTGCGCCGGGGAGTAGTCCACCGGCCACCGCCGGTTCAGGTCCCTTCCATCAATGTCGAAGCGCTCCACCAGACTGCGCAGCTCGCTGGTGCGGCGGCCCAGCAGATCGGAGAGCGGCGGCACATACGTGGCGACGGGAGCCGTATCCTGCCCGGCTGCCGGAAGCGCGACGATGCTGCAGAGCACCGCGACGAGCAGACTGCGACGAGAGTAACCGAGCACGGTCCCCATCAAATCTCTCCATCTGTGGAATCTGTGGGCCACCCGGACAAGCACACGGAACCGCTTATCCGATCCGCACCTTTGCCGCCGGCGATTCCATGCCGCCCGGCCGGTCGGTGAGGAGCATGGCACGAACAAGATAGTTGCCGGCGGGGACCGGTATGCGGGAGTTCGAATGTTGGTTCCAGACGTGGCGGAAGGAAAGGCGCTTCCCCCTACCCAGCGGATACACCTGCAGGGAGGCCATCAGAGTCTGCCCATGCCGGAGGCTCCAGACCGTTCCGCCTCTCGAGTCGGTGACCAGGAAATCGGCCGTGGGAGCCCGGCCCATGAGGTAGAGGGTGACCGGGATCTTGTCGGGATTGGAGACCGTAAAAAGAAGAGGCACCGGCTCGCCGATCCTGACGCGAGCCGGTGCCTCGAGGGTGAGACGGAGAGTCAGGCGCCGCTCAGTGAGTCGTGAGGGTCCCGAGCTCCCTGGTGACGTTGCCGAACGGGCTGAACACGAACTGGGCCCCGCTCGAGCTGCCGCCCCAGAGAATCCCCGCAAGCTTCACGTTACTCGTGCCCTGGAATACATCCGATCCGCTGTCGCCACCGGCAACGCCCGCTGAAACAAAGCTCTGGCAGAGCTGCACGATGTTGGTGCCGGAGACGCCGGTGTTCACACACGTATTGGTAATATTGCCGGCCGTCCACCCGGTGGTGCGGCCAACCTTGTTTACCGTGGTGCCGACCGGCAGGCATCCGCCCGTCGCAGCGCAGTCGTCGGAGGTGATGGTAAAGCTGCCGGTGATCGTGAGGGAGCCGTTATTGGCGCCACTGGTTTGCGCGATCAATCCGAGGCCCTGATTGGCACCATTTGCGTACACGGCCCGGGCGGCATCGCTGTAGCGGCACTTGCGGCCCCTGGGGCAGCCGGGGGAGTTCCGCACATAGGCCGGATCTTCGGCCTCAGTGGCAATCGGGGTTCCATCCACCGACGAAAGCGGCTGGTAGTAGGCGGTGTTTTCCACTCCGCCCTGCGTGTTGGTGCAATGCGAGGCGGTGACGAATCCCTTCGCGGTGCCGTCGGTAGCGTTGAACCCCACGCTGCAGAGGTATTGGCCGAAATGGATCTGTACCCCAGCCCGAACCGGGCGATCCACCACATTCTGCAACGTGGCAACCTGGACGATCGGCTCGGCGCGCTCGATGATCACGGCATCATCCGGAAGCCCGCTCCGCGCGATCGCGGCCCGCACCTGGCCCATCGTACTCAAATCCTCGACCCCGATACGGACCCGGTTCGCGGTTTCGTCATTGTCCACGAAGACCGTTCCCTGCGACTCGAACGCCGCCATGGTCGCCGCCGCCTGCCAGCGCTCCAGCTGCTGCCATCCGTAGCGCGCTTCCTGCACCTTGAGCGCGGCCACGCCGAGCCCCTGCGCGTTCAAATACCCCGCCAGCGCGCGCTCGGCGTTGGCCCGCTCGCTCCCAGCGGTCAGATAGATCGTGGCTGCTCCACTCGCGTCGAGGTAGAAGCCCCCGAAGCCGGGTATCTGGCGATCAAGCTCGCCGGCGGAAGGGAGATCCGCCGGCGGCCCCGCCTGTCCGCCCCGCGAGGCGAGCAACCCGGCCTCGGGCTCGGCCGGGTTCGACGAATCCCGGCAGGACGCAATACTGACCACCAGGCCCGCTGCAAGCAGGGGCCGGAAAAGACGTGAGCGCACCATTCGCACACCTCCAGGGGGACGGAACGATCTTTTCAGTGAGGAGCAGGCATGTATATACTAGGGTTCTTCATCTGCCACCGCCAGCATGCAGCCGGCATGCAAAAGGATGCGCACCTCCAGCGCGCTAGATTACCACGATTCCCGAACGGATTCCGGTCATGTCATCCCAAACCGGGCCCATCTTTGCGGCCTGGGAACGACTCCGCGGTGTGCCCGGTGGCACCTGGATCTTCAGCCGATTCCTCGGCTGGAAGGTGCCCTACACGGGCTCGATCGGCGCCCACGTGCGGGAGCTCGGACCCGGCTACGCGCGGATCACCCTCCGCGACCGGCGTGCAGTTCGTCAGCACCTGGGCTCGGTCCACGCCGTGGCGTTGATCAACCTGGGGGAGGTGGCCAGCGGGCTCGCGATGCTCGCGGCACTCGAGCCCGGCGTCCGCGGGATCGTTACCAGGCTCTCCGCGGAATACTTCAAGAAGGCCCGCGGCATCCTGACCGCGGTGGCGCGGGTGTCGGTACCCAGGGTCGAAGGCCCGGTGGAGCACGTCGTTACCGCGGATATTTCCGATGAGGCGAAGGAATTGGTATGCCGGGTGACGGCGGTGTGGAGACTCGACAAGAAAGGGAGTAGCGAGTAGCGAAGAGCGAGGAGGAGAGGCCGTGCCCTCTTCGCGCTTCGCTACTCCCTCAACGATGATCACTGCTCTCACGAGAAACGCGGGAATCGAGGTGCCGTTGATCTGCGGCGCCATGTACCCGTGCAGCAATCCGGAGCTGGTCGCCGCGGTCTCCGATGCCGGCGGCATCGGGATCGTCCAGCCGATTTCGCTCACGTACGTCCATGGCCACGAGTTCCGCGAAGGGCTCCGGTACATCCGGCGGCTCACCTCCAAGCCGGTGGGCATGAACGCGCTCATCGAGGCCTCGTCGCGGCGATATCACGAGCGCATGGTGGAATGGGTCACGATCGCCCTGGAGGAAGGGGTCCGTTTTTTCATCACCTCGCTGGGGAATCCCCGTTGGGTGTGCGACCGGGTCCATGCCGCCGGCGGTCATGTCTATCACGACGTCACCGAGCGGAAATGGGGCCAGAAGGGAAAGGACGCCGGCGTCGACGGCCTCATCGCGGTAAACCGGCGGGCGGGCGGCCATGCCGGTCCGAAGAGCGCCGAAACACTACTGGAAGAGCTCGGGCCGCTCGGGCTTCCGCTGGTCTGCGCCGGCGGCATCGGCGATGCCCCGGATTTCGTGGCCGCGCTTCGAATGGGATACGCCGGGGTGCAGATGGGCACCCGCTTCATCGCCACCCCGGAATGCCGAGCCAGCGCGGTGTACAAGCAGGCGATCGTCGAGGCGGATGAAGACGACATCGTGCTGAGCGAGCGGATCACCGGCGTGCCGGTGGCGGTGATCAACACACCGTACATCCAGCGCATGGGTCTCAAGGCCGGTCCCCTGGCCCGCTGGATGCTCCGCGGACACCGCACCAAGCACTGGATGCGGACGATCTACGCCCTCAAGTCCATCTGGCAGCTGAAACGTTCCTCGCTCGATGAAACGGGCGCCAAGGATTACTGGCAGGCGGGCAGGAGCGTCGCGGGGATCCGTGAAATAGAGCCGGCCGGCGGGATTGTGAAGCGCTTCAGAGACGCCGTGAGCGGTTAGCGGTTACCAGTTAGCGGTTATCAGCCAGTATATTTGCCCCATGCGAATTCTCCTCGCCGCACTCCTTCTCGCCGCCACCTCCAGCGCGCTCCCCTCCACTCTCGCCGCTCCTGTGCTGGAATTCTCCGGCCCGGTGGGCAGCGCGGAGCCCTATCTGACGGCGACCCCGAGCGGCGGGCTGCTCGCGACCTGGTTCGAGCCGAGGGACGGAGATCAGCGGGCGTTGCGAATCGCCGAGCGGACAAACGGCCGCTGGAGCTCGCCGGTGACCGTGGCCGAGCGGGAGAGTTTCTTCGTCAACTGGGCCGACTTCCCCTCGGCCACGCGCACGACCGACGGCCGCATGGTGGTCCATTGGCTGGAGAAGTCCGCGGCCAAGAGCTATGCCTATCACATCAAGATCAGCAGCTCGGCCGACCGCGGACGGACCTGGACCACACCGATTTCGCCGCACAGCGATCTCTCCCCGACCGAGCATGGATTCGTCGCGATGCTTCCCGCCGCCAATGGGGCGGTCGATCTCGTCTGGCTCGACGGCCGGCAGACCAGGGACACCGTCGCCCACGGTGCGCACGGGCCGATGGCGCTCGCCGCCGGCTCGCTCGATCCGGGAGGACGCGTGGCGCCCGACGCAATTCTCGATGCGCGCGTCTGTGATTGCTGCCAGACCGCGCTGGCCCGGACCGCCGAGGGCTTGATCGCGGTCTATCGCGATCGGAGCGAAGACGAGGTTCGCGACATCTCGCTGGTACGGCGGGTGAACGGCCGGTGGACCAGCCCTGTGAAGGTGGCCTCCGACGGGTGGGTCTACCGGGCGTGCCCGGTCAACGGTCCTTCGGTGGCGGCAGAAGGACCTAGCGTCGCGGTGGCCTGGTTCACCGCAGCGGACGGAACGCCCCGGGTCAAGCTGGCACGATCGAGTGACGCCGGGGCGACCTTCGGCGCCCCGATCCAGGTCGACGACGGGAATCCGCTGGGCCGGACCGACGTCGAGCTGCTTCCCGATGGATCCGTCCTGGCGGTCTGGCTCGAGATCGTCGGGGACCAGGCGGAATGGCGGGTCAAGCGAATCCGCCCGGATGGCGCTGTCGTCTCCCGGCGGATCATCGGCTCGGCACCCCGTACCCGACAGGCCGGGTTCGCGCGCACCGCGTTGGCTGGCGGAGACCTGTTCGTGGCTTGGACCGCCCCGGGGCCGACCGGCGGGGTTCGGATCGAGCGACTCGCAGCCCCCGGCAAGTGAGCGACGGGGACTTCCGCTCTGCCCCGGAAAGATGCACTTTAAGCTGCCACCGGATTCTATAGATGCGGGACGCTTCGATGCGCCCGGTCAATGGTTGGGCGGCCCGCCCGCGAATTTATCGTTTGAACCAGTCTCTCGTCACCCACGCCAAGGTTAGACCAATGCGTCTTCCGACCTCGCTGTTATCCCGCACTCGTGCCGGAGTCTCGCTCCTGCTCGGGCTCCTGGTGGCTTCCTTTCCTCTGGCGGCACAACAGGGAAGCGGCACCATCCGGGGCACCGTGACCCAGTCGGGCTCGGACCAGCCCCTCGTGGGGGTGATCGTGACCGTCGCCGGAACGCTGAACAAGGCGGTCACCAACACGCGGGGCGTCTACACCATCGACCGGGTGCCCACCGGCCCCCAGACGCTGGTGTTCCGCTGGCTCGGCTACCGGCCGGTCGCGGTCCAGGCCACGGTCAATGCCGGCGGCGTCACGATGGTGGACGCGAAGATGGAGCAGCTGCCGATCCAGCTCTCCGAGCTGAGCGTGACCGGCGTCTCCAAGGTGCCGGAGCGCGCGGTGGAGGCGCCGGCGGCGGTCTCGGTGGTCGAGCCCCGGGTGCTGCAAACCGTGGGCATCACCGGGCAAGCGCCGCTGGCGCTGCGCGAGGTGCCGGGCGTGGACATCGCCCAGAGCGGCATGAACGATTACAACGTCAACGCACGCGGCTTCAACTCCTCGCTCAACCGCCGAGTGCTCGTCCTCCAGGACGGCCGCGATCT
>Ga0184615_10000108_pt1 | contig 51079 bp, 32 predicted proteins | sample PLM4_65_coex_FD_133134 | JGI IMG/M metagenome (GOLD analysis project Ga0184615, IMG submission 133134) | Groundwater sediment microbial communities from an aquifer in East River, Colorado, USA - PLM4_65_coex | ecosystem: Environmental > Terrestrial > Soil > Riparian zone | place: USA: East...
AGCCATTGCACCGATCGAGGTCGATCACCATGCCCCAGCGCGCCATGCTCTCCTCCGCTCAGGCGGCCACGACCCGCACGCGGGTCGAATACCAGTCCGGCAGCCCGGTCGCGGGATCGCGCCTGCCGCCCACCGCGGCGAGCGGGTTGGCCCCGTCCGCGCGGCCCCATCCCTCCACCGACGTGTGCAACCCGTACGGGACATTCACCACGCCGGGGTGCGCCCCGTTGAAGAAGCGCAGCCGGGCGGAGAACGATCCCGCCTCCGACTCGATGCGCACCTTCTGGCCGGACGAAAGCCCGAGACGCCGGCCGGTCTCGGGGTTGACCTCCGCCCAGGTTTCCCAGGCGTCGCCCGTGAGCACACCCAGGGTTTCGAGCAGGTAGGGCGTCAGCGCCGTCCCGCCCGAGGCCAGCGTCATCACCCGGAAGGGGATCAGGAGAAGGCTGTCGGTTTCGGCTTCGGCCGCCTCCGCCTTCGTCGTCGGCAGGAACCCCTCCTCGAGTCCCGGAACGGCGGACGCGAGCCGCTCGCGCGCCTCCCCCGGGAAGAGCCTGATCCGGCCGTCGCGGAACTGCGACGACGCGCTGCGATCGTCGTAGTCGTAGTAGGGGTCGAACCAGCCGCCGCTCTCCCGGACGGTGGTCCAGAACTGGTCGGGGGACTGGCCGTGGGGGACCCACCAGCCGCGCGCCTCGAGCTCGCGCATCTCGTCGCGGCGGAACGCCGGGACGAAGACGCTGCCGCGATCGGCGGCCGCCAGGGCGCGGCCGTGCTCCGCCACGATCTCCTCGACCTTGGTCCAGGGGAACCGCGCCGCCACGTCGCCGCCGAGCCGGGTGGCGAGCCCGAGGATGACGTCGCCCGTGGCCCGCGTGTCGTGCCGCGGCGGGACCATCGGCTGCACGATTCCCCAGACCGGGATCGGCACCGACGCGGGAGCGGGCGCATCCTGCCACCGCTCCAGATAGGTGTGATCCGGGAGGACCAGGTTCGCGTACCGGGCGGTCTCGTCGAGGAAGGGCGAGAACGACACCACGAGCGGGATGCGCTCGAGCGCCTTCGCCACCACCGCCGGATCGGGCGACGAGGCGACCGGGTTCGCGTAGTACGCGAACAGGGCCTTGACATCGGGCGGACCGCCGCCCGCGACCTGCGCCGCCCAGGTTGCGGCCGTGAGCGGCGCCGCATCACGGTCCGTTCCCCGGGCGGCGGGGGCGGGGCGAGGCGGGGCGCCGTCCAGCGCCGGCACCGGGAGGTGCGGCTGAACCAGCACCCCGCCCGCCCGTCCCACCGCCCCCGTCAGGATGTTCAGAGAGTGAATGGCCATCGCGTCGGCCAGGCCGCCGGTGCGCCACGCGACCGCCTGGTCCCACACCGCGACCGGGCGCCGCGCGGTGCCGAAGCTCTTGGCCAGCCGCACGAGGATCTCGGTGGGGACCCCCGACCGCTGCGCCACATCCTCGGTGCGCCCGTGACGCAGGATCAGGTCCCGCAGGCCGGGCAGAGTCCTGCCGCTCTCGTCGGTGAAGTCGTCGAGCCCGACCACGCCGCTGTTCACCTTCTCGGCGTCGTACAGCCCCTCCTTCAGGATGATGTAGGCGATCCCCATGGCGACGACGCCATGCGTCCCGGGGCGGATCGGAACGAACTGGTCGGCGCGCGCGGCGGTGCGTGACAGCCGGATGTCGAGCTGCACCCAACGCGGGCGATCGCCGATGGCGGCATCGCGCGCCCGGGCGGCCTGCGGCAGGCACCACCAGGCCTCGGACAGCGCAGCGCCGAACGACAGCACCATGCCGGAGGCCGCCAGGTCGAACGCCGGCGGCGCGGCGATGCCCTGCGTCAACCGCAGGACCTCGGCGGAGCCGTCGGCATAGTCTTCGGTGAGGATGTGCGGCGTTCCGAGCGCCCGCGCGAAGCGGCGCTGCAGACCGGCCATGATGCCGGACACGTCTCCGGCCAGCCAGGCGATCGAAGCCGCCTCGCCCCGCGACATCAGGGTACCGAGCGCGCCGGCGATCCGATCGAGCGCTTCGTCCCATCCCAGCCGGCGGAACTCGCTCGACCCGGGCGGCCCCGTCCTCTCGATCGGCCCGGTGATGCGCCCCGGGTGGTACAGCATCTGGATGCCGGCGATCCCCTTCGGGCACAGGCCGCCACGGCTCACCGGGTGCAGGGGATTGCCGGCGATGCGCACCAGGTTGCCGTCGACCAGCCGGCCGCGGATGCCGCAGTGCGAAGGGCACAGCAGGCAGGTGGAGTTGACGAAGCGCTCCCGGCCGGGTGACCAGGCGGGGTTCATGTTCTCGGGGGGGAGCGGGAAAACGTGCGACAGGGCCCCCAGCCCGACCCCCAGGCCCAGCCCCCCGATCCCGGCCAGGAACTCGCGCCTCCCGATAGGCGTGCCCATCCTCTCCCCCTTCAATGGTGGCAACCGGTGCAGTTCACCGACACCCGGCCGCGCTCGTGGCATTCGATGCAGAACTCCATGGTGATCCGAACCAGGGGCTTCTCCGGCGGCCGGGTCGTCTCCGCGATGCCGGCGTGGCAGGTGGCGCACGGGATCTGCGCGATCCCCGCGTGGCGCCGGTGCGAGTAGAAGACATGGTCGGGCACGCGGAACAGCTTGCGGAACACGTCGTCCTGCCCGGCGGCGGCCATGGTGCGGATCTTCTCCTCCTCGGGCGAGTCGGTCTGCTTGTCGGAGTGGCATGTCATGCAGTCCGACAGCAACGGCAGGCCGGCGTGGCGGCCCTCGTTGACGAACTGGTGGCAGGTGCCGCACTCGATCGCGAGATCGCCGGTGTGCTTCTTGTGATCGAAGGCGATCGGCTGCGTGATCCGCTCCACCGGACGGAATACCATCCGGCCGAGGGCATAACCACCCGCCCCCGTGAGGAGCACGATCGCCAGGATGAGAAGCCTGCGAACAGGTGTCACGGTGCGTGTCCTGCTGTCCCGGCAGGGCCCCATCGCCCGGCAGGAGGGTGGGGCATAGCAAGACCGGTTCCAGAGCGGGAGACGGCAGGCTGGATGGTCTCAAGTCCGCGCGGGGCGCGCACTTGAGCGGCCGGCGCCGGCGGCTCGCGGTGGCGTCGCGCGCGGCGGCGGCTGACAGTCTGTCAGGCGGGCCGGGTGTCGTAGTTGATCGCCAGGCTCTTGAGGCGCCGGTACAGCGTGCGCTCGCTGATCCCGAGCACCTCGGCGACGCGCGCCCGGTGGCCGTCGAACTCCTCGAGCAGGCGGGTGATGTACTCCTTCTCCAGCTCGTCGAGCCGCGGGCGGCGCGCCGTCAGTTCGTGGATCGCCGATCCGCCCGCGCCTCTCAGGTTGCCCGGGAGATCGTCGAGGCCGACCTCGTCCCCCTCGGCCAGGATGAGGGCCCGCTCGATCACGTTGTGCAGCTCGCGGACGTTGCCCGGCCAGGAATAGGCGCCGAGGGCCGCCGCGGCCTCGGGGGTGATCCGGACCGCCCTGTTCCTGGCGACCGGAGAGTTGTCGGCGAAGTAGGCGGCGAGGAGGGGGATGTCGGCCCGGCGCTCGCGCAGGGGCGGCAGCGTGAAGCTCACGACGTTGATGCGGTAGTACAGGTCCTGCCGGAAGCGCTCCTCCTTCACCATCTGGTGGAGGTCACGGTTCGTGGCGCAGACGACGCGCACGTCGACGCGCACGTCCTTGACTCCGCCGACCCGGCGGAAGGTGTTGGTGTCGAGCACCCTCAGGATGCGGGCCTGGAGGGACAGGGTGATCTCGCCGATCTCGTCGAGGAACAGGGTGCCGCCGTCGGCCACCTCGAAGAGGCCGTGCTTGCGCGCCACCGCCCCGGTGAAGGCGCCCTGCTCGTGGCCGAACAACTCGCTCTGCAGGAGGGTCTCCTGGAGGGACGTGCAGTCCACGACGATGAACGGCTGCCGGCTGCGCCGGCTGGTGCGGTGGATGGCGCGCGCCACCAGCTCCTTCCCCACGCCGCTCTCGCCCTGGATCAGCACGGTCGAATCCGACTGCGACACCTTGGCGATGGTCCCCAGGACCGAGCGCAGGGCCGGGCTCCTGCCGATGAACTCGCGGAACAGGTCGTGCCGCGCCAGCTCGTGCTGCAGGACGGTGTTCTCGCGCACGAGCGACCGCTTCTCGAACGCCTTGCGGATGAGCGTCTCGAGGGCGTCGAGGTTGCAAGGCTTGGTCAGGAAGTCGTAGGCGCCGTCCTTCAGGGTGCGCACGGCGTTCTCGACCGTGGCGTGGCCGGTCAGGACGATCACCTCGGTGGAGGGGGAGCGGTCGCGCAGCTCCTGCAGCAGCTCGGCGCCGGACATCCCGGGCAGGTTCAGATCGACGACGGCGACGTCCGCGGTGCGCTTGCCGGCCTCCAGGAGCGCCGACTCGGCGTCGGCGACCGCCCTGATGCGGAATCCCGTGCGCTGCAGCTCCTCGGTCAGGGCGTGACGGAAGGCGTCGTCGTCATCGACCAGCAGGACGTGGATCTCGGACGGCGGCGTCTTCATGCGGTCTCCCTCGTCGCGGTGCGCGGGAGGCGGATGGTGACCAGGGTCCCCCGGCCCGGCTGGCTGGCGATCTGCACGTCCCCGCCGATCTCGGAGACCATGCGGTGCGTGATGAACAGACCGAGGCCCGTCCCCCGGCCGGCCGGCTTGGTCGTGAAGAAGGGCTCGAAGACTTTCTTCAGAAGGTGATGCGGGATCCCGCAGCCGGTGTCCTCCACTTCGATGCGGATCGGACCCTCGCTGGCGGTGGTCGCGATCCGCAGCGTCCCGCCGTTGCCGTCCATCGCCTGGATGGCGTTCAGCGCGACGTTCATGACGATCTGGGCCAGCCGGGACTCGTCGCCCACGAGGGGCGGCAGCCCCCGGCCGAGATCGAGGCGCGTGATGATGCCGGCCTCGCGGATGTCGTGCGAGAGGACCGCCAGGATGTCCTCGATAACGAGGTTGACGTCCACGAGGCTCCGGGAGCCGCCCGGCGGGCGCGCCAGCTTCAGGAGGCGGTGCGTGATCGTCCGGCAGCGCTCGACCTCGTGGCCGATCCGCTGCAGCACCGGCTCCAGGGCCGCGGCCGCCTCCGCCGCGATCCCCGGCTCGCGCGGGATCCGGCGCCGCAGGCCGTCGACGGTGGTGGCGATGGCGCCGAGCGGGTTGTTGATCTCGTGCGACAGCCCCGAGGCGAGCAGGCCCAGCGAGGCCAGCAGCTCGGCATGCGCCACCGAGGCCTCGAGCTGGCGCCTCTCGGAGATGTCGCGCCGCGCCTCGACCGCCAGGATGACGTCGCCCTGCGGGCCGCGCAGCGGCGAGGCGTGCACCTCGATCGTGCGCTCCTGTCCGTCCGTGTCGAGCCGGGACAGGATCCCCTTCTGCAGCCCGCCGGTCTCGAAGACCCGGGCCACCAGGCAGCCGCCGTCGCGATCGGCATCGCACGGCCAGCCCCCGGTGGTGGCGTCGCGGCAGGGCTGGCCGTCGATCTCCATCCCCGGCCGCCCGGAGGATTTCCGGAAGGCCTGGTTGGCCGCCACCACCCGGAACTGGCGGTCGAGGACCACGATCTCGTCGTCGACGGCGTCGAGAATCGCCTGCAGCTCGTGGCGCTGCGTCTCGACGGTGCGCAGGGACCGGGCAAGATGATCGGTCATCTGGTTGAGGTGCGAGGCCAGGAGCGCGAACTCGCCGCCCCCGTCGATGGCCACACGCGCGTCGAGATCCCCCCGGGCGATTCTGCGGCTGGTGGCGACCACGGCCCGGAGAGGCCCGTGGACCATGCGGCGCAGCAGCAGGATCAGCACCAGGATGGTCAGCGCGGCCATGAGCGCGCCGATCGCCAGCGTCCCGCCGGCCTGGGCCAGCAAGTGCTGGTTGGCCGTGCGCAACGTCAGGTCCAACACCAGGATGCCGTTGGTGGCTTGCTTCGGATCGTGGCAGGCGTGGCAGCGCGACTCGTTCGGGATCGTGCTCATGGCGCGGAAGACCCGCTGCTCGCCGTCCTTGGCCACGACGGTCCGGCTCGCCGGCCGGCCGCCGCCCGGCTGGTGGCAGACGCTGCAGGTCGCCTCCCGCTCCGGGTCGAGCACCTGGCCCTGGTACGCCGGATCGGAGCTGAGGCGCACCCGGCCGGTGTGATCGATCAGGAGGACCCTCTCGACTTGAGGTCCTTCCGCGAGGTTGCGGACGGCTTCATCGAGCATGTGCGGCTGCCCGGCGAGCATGCTCGAGCGCAGGCCGTCGACGACCACGCGGTTCAGGGTGGCCGTCACCTCGGTCATCGTCTCGATCTGCTGATGACGCAGCAGCCTGAGGAAGACGAGCAGGAAGGGGACGCCGATCAGAAAAAGCACGACGATCACGCCGCCGGTGAGGCGGACGGTCAGGCGATCGAAAAACGGGACCCCGGTGGGAGAACCCTTCGCCATGAGCGCATGATACTGGAGCCTCTGCCAGATTGTCAGTCGCTGCTGCCAGACTGTCAGATCGAGCGCGAAACGCCCGACTGCCCCCGTCGCGGGGACGGGCGTGCCCCCGGGCGCCAGGTGGCGGGGAAGCGCGACTTGCGTCGCTGCGCGGGCGCTCCGGGGAAAGCCGACCCTTACTGGTACCGAAATTGCTCGAACGCGCCGCAGGATTGCAGGCAGGGCGACCGCTCCAGAGGGCTCAATCGGGGTTCCAATCAGCCGGCCGACGGAGGTGCTGACATGATCCGGTCACGGCACTTAGCTGCTCTGCTGATGCTGAGCGGGACGACCTTGATCGCGGGGACCACGGGCGACATCAAGACGGGGGTCCTCAATCCGAGCGCGTTGTGCGGCGATTGCCACCAGCAGATCTACAAGATGTGGCAGCGATCGGTGCACGCGATGTCGTGGAGCGATCCGGTCTTCCAGACCTCGTACCTCAAGGCGTACGAGGCGACCGACGGGAAGGCGCGGGAGATCTGCCAGCCGTGCCACGCGCCCGGGGCCGCGATGTCGAAAGGGAGGGACCGGGAGGCCCTCGCCGTCGACGGGATCGCCTGCGATTACTGCCACTCGGTCGACCGCATCGACCGGGGCAAGAAGGGCCAGAATCTCCACGTCGAGCTCGACGGCGTCAAGCGGGGACCGCTGGCCGACACCGTGTCGCCGGCGCACGAGATCCAGCAGTCCGCGCTGCACACATCGGCGGAGTTCTGCGCCGCCTGCCACGAGTACACCAACTCGATCGGGATCGCGATCTTATCGACCTACACCGAGTGGAAGGCGAGCCCCCAGGCCCGTGAGGGGAAGACCTGCCAGCACTGTCACATGCCGACGATCCCGGGACAGACGGTCAAGCCCGAGCTGGGCATCTACCGGACGGAGATCAACCTGCACGACATCTCGGGCGGGCACTCGGCCGATCAGGTCCGCAAGGCGGCGAGCACCCGGATCCTGCGGGTCGCCCGGGAGAAGGCCGGGAAGGCCGTGATCGAGGTGGAGATCGCCAACATCGGGTCCGGCCATTCGATCCCGACGGGCTTCCCGACCCGCAAGCTGATCCTCGAGGTCGTCCTGTCGGCCGGTGGTCGGGAGGTCCGGCGCTTCCAGCGTGAGTACCAGAAGGTGCTCGTCGACGCCCGCGGCTTGCCCATCGTCGAGGATCACGAGGTCATTCTCAATGCGCGGGGGCTGCGCGAGGACACGCGCCTGAAGCCGGGCGAGAAACGCCTGGAGCGCTTCGTCGCCGACGTGCCGGCGGGCGGTGAGCTCCGGGTGGAGGCGACCCTGCGGTACGTCTACGAGCCCGAGGTCGTGATGCGCCAGACGATGTCCATCGACATCGGGACCGCCCGTTTCCCGTAACCGCGTAGCGCCGGCCTCGACATCCGTCCACAGTGGCCCGCAGCGTCTCCCCCTCGAGCAGCTCCGCGACGACCTGCGGCGTGCCGTCGGGGGTCCAGGGAGATCCGAAGGTCCGGAGATCCGGCGCTCAGCGCCGGGGCTTCAGCGAAGCGCGGACCCACGGGAGCAGGTGCTCGAAGTCGCAGTGGTCGGTCGTGAGGAGCCCGATGAGGAACGCATGCGCTTCATCAGCATCGAGATCGAGCCTCCACCCGTTGAGCCTGAGGAAGACATCCGTCGCGAAGAACGCCACGCGCTTGTTCCCGTCGATGAAGGGGTGGTTCATGATCAGTGATTCGAACATCGCCGTCGCCATCTCGGCGACATCGCGGTAATGGCCGGTCCGGGGCCGGTAGAGCGCACTCTCCAGGAGCCCGAGGTCGCGCACCCCCGCCGGCCCGCCGAATCGCTCGATGAGGTGGGCGTGGATGGCCAGCACCTCGTCCACCGTCAGGAAGAGGACACGCCTACTTGGCAAGCAACCGCCCCAGCCGCTCATTCGCGGCGAGGGAGTCTTCGAGGTGGCGGAGAACATCGGGCCGCACCCGCCGCCGGGTGACGTACTCGCGGATGGCCTCCGTCAATATCCCCGAAATCGACTGGTGCGACTCCTGGGCAAGCTCCTTGAGCTCTTCCCAGGTGGATTCATCGACCTTGGAGCTGACCTTGACGTGCGCCATGTGGCCTCCTGTCTTGACATGTCAAGATATGTCAGGACAGGTTGCCCGTCAAGAACGCGTGCGGTGCGGGAGGCGGTCGGCCGGCGCTGCTGAATTCCCGGCAGACTCGATTCCGCCCGCCTCTGCGGCTTCGTCTCGACCGACAGATCAGACGTGCTGATCAACGAGGATCGGGTTGCCGTCGGGATCCATCACCATCGGTTCTGGAGTTCGCGCACATCCGTGAAGGAACCCAACTTCCGGGCACGACTGTCCCGGCCAGGGTTGAAGGTCAACGTATTCCTCTCGAACATCCCCTGGAAAAGACCGATCGCGTGCTCTCCGTTCTTCAGGACCGGCCAGTTCTGCGAAATATCTCCGACGAAGACCTTGAAACCGAGCTTCTCGTAAAGAGCCTTCGAAGCCTTGATGTCCTTCACAGCCAGGCTGATTGAAAATGCGCCGAGTTCCATGCTCTCCTCTTTTCAGTAAGCAAGTGGTTGCTGCCGGCGATTGCAGATTGTCACTCGTGAACCGTAGTTGAGACAACGGTGTCCAGCGAAGAGTATGGCCGGCGGCGCGCGCGGGGAGAGGTGGGTCGGTGAAGGGGCGGCCGACCGCGGGACACCCGCGCTCTAGCGAACCAGCCGCCGCAGCGCTTCCGACGCGCCGCGGCTGGCGACGATCTCGGTGCCGTCCTTGAGACGGATCGTCAGGCGCCGCTGGTCGAACGGCCGCATGCGATCGACGGCCTCGAGATTCACCAGCGCCGAGCGGTGCACCTGGCGGAACTGCTCCGGGTCGAGCCGCGCCGCCAGCTCGCCGAGGCTCATGTGCATCAGATGGAGCCCGCCGGCGCTGTGCACCTCGATGAAGTCGCCGCGCGCCCGCACGTGCACGATGCTGTCGACCGCGATCGGCACGATCCCCGCGCGGGTGCGCGCGAACAGGCGCCGCAGGGGCGTTCCGAACGCCGCCCGGGCGCGCTCGGGGGCCGCCTCCGAGCCGCCGTCGAGCCGCCGGCGGACGCGGGCGAGCATGGCGCGGAAGCGCTCGCGGCCGAACGGCTTGAGCAGGTAATCGAGGGCGCCGATCTCGAAGGCGGCGAGAGCGTAGCGGTCGAACGCGGTGGTGAAGACGATCTCCGGCGCGTGGCGGATGCGCCGGGCCACCTCGAGACCGGAGACCTCGGGCAGCTGCACGTCGAGGAACACGAGGTCGGGTTTCAGGGTATCGATGAGACCGATCGCCTCGGCGCCGTGCGCCGCTTCGCCGACGAGGTCGAGCCAGGCGACGCCCGCGGCGTACTCGCGCAGGTTGTCGCGCGCGATCGGCTCGTCCTCGACGATCACCGCGCGCACGCGCGTCGCGCGGGACGGCGCGGTCGCGCCGCGCCGCGGGGCGCTCACGCTTCGTCTCCGGGCGCCGGCAGGTCGAGCCGCGCGCGCGTCCCGCCGGCCGGCCGGGTGGTGAGCGCGATCCGGGCGCCGTCGCCGTGGAGCGCCCTGAGGCGTTCTTCGAGCAGCCTGAGGCCGATGCCGTGACCGGGATTCGCCGGCGCCGCGCGCTGGCCGGGCGCGGTCGCGCCGGGGCCGTCGTCGGTGACCTCGATGAGCAGGCGGCCATCCACACGACGGGCGGCGATCGTCAGGAGGCCGCCCTCGGCGCGCACCGCGATGGCGTGCCGGATGGCGTTTTCGACCAGCGTCTGCACCGCGAACGGGGGGACCGGCGCATCGAGCGCCGCGTCGTCCGCCGTGACCGACAGGCGCAGCCGGTCGCCGAGCCGCAGGCACTCCAGCTCGATGTAGGTGTTGACGAACGCCATCTCCTCGCGCAGCAGCACCTCGTCGAGCGCCTCGCTCTGCACCCTGAGGCTGAAGCGCAAAAGGTCGCCGAGCCGCTCGAGGCCCGCCTCGGCGAGCCGCGGGTCGCGGCCGACCAGCCCGACGAGCGCATGGTAGGTATTGAGAATGAAGTGCGGATTGAGCTGGCTGCGCAGCGCCGCCAGCTCGGCGCGCGCCCGCAGCGTCTCGGCGCGGGCGGCACGCGCCGCCTCGTGACGCGTCAGGTTGGCGAACTCACGCGCCGACGCGAACCCGGCGATCACGCCGAAGATCAGGATGTCGGTCAGGACCCGCCACGGCAGCCCCGTCAGCGTCATCGCCAGGCTGAGCCGCCGGCCGACCCGGACGCCGTCCAGGGCCATCAGGCCGATCCAGCCGGCCGTCGAGGCGAGCACGAAGACGACGCAGGCCCCCGCCAGGATCGCGACCGGCCGCGCCCGCGAGCCGGCGGCCCAACGCAGCCGCCGGGGCAGGCGGAGGACGGCGACGCCGAGGAGCATCTGCGGGAGTGTCGTGGCCAGCGCCCCCGGCACGGCCTGGTCGGCGCGGGCGCCCATGGCGAAGAACGCGACCGCGGTGATCGCCAGGCAGGGGACCCAGGCCAGGATGTAGATCCACCAGCGGATGAACGGCGCCGGCAGCGCGCGCGGGTCCTCCATCGGATTCTCGGAACTCATGATGTCGTCATCGTCGGCGGAGCATACGACACCCGACGGCCCGCGTTCCATGGAACGAAAAGGGGCGGGGACCGACGGCCCCCGCCCCTTCAAGGAACGCTTCGCTTCAGCCCGTCGCGTTGGTCAGCGGCAGGTCTTGCTGCCCTTCTTCCCCGTGCACTTGCTGGAGCAGCACTGCGAGTTCGCCGTGCACGTCGCCCCGGCCGGGCTGCAGCTCGGGCAGGCGGGTGTGCCGATGCAGTTCGAGTCGGCGCAGTCGGTGAACCCGTCGCAGTCGTTGTCGATGCCGTCGGTGCAGACCTCGGCGACCGGCGTGCAGGTGGGCGGGTCGAGGTACGGCGCCACCGACGACCAGTAGTAGGCCAGCGCGCCGTCCACCGTGGCGTTGCTGACGTGGTCGCAGCTGTTGTTGACGTTGGTGCCGCAGGCGCCGGAGAGCTGGCCGACGACCTGGCTGCTGGCGTTGACCACGGGCGAGCCGCTGCTGCCGCCCTCGGTCCCGCCGGCGTCCGTCCGGCTGTAGATCCGCTGGCCGCGGGGCCAGCCGTTGCAGGTCGGGGCCGAGGTGTCGACGTGCTGGCTCGACCAGGCCTGCGGCGCCCACGCCGGATGGCTGATCCGGTACAGAGGGGCGTTGTTCGTGTTCGCCACCGCCATGTTGTTCCAGCCCAGGAAGACCGAGCCCCCCGGGGGCGTCTGGTTGAGCTGCAGCAGGGTGAAGTCGCCGGCGCTGCCGGTCGCCTTGACGGTCGCCCCGAGCCTCTGGATGCCGCCGGGGTTCGTCTGCGCCGGGCAGGAGGTGCTGCCGCACGGGAGGCTGAACTGGAAGTAGGCCTCGAGGTTGCCGGCGACGTTGTTGCTGCTGAGACAGTGGTTCGCGGTCAGGAAGTACGGGATCTGGCTGGTGCCGACGGTATCGTTCAGAAGCCCGCCGGTGCAGGTGTAGATGAACTGCCCGGCGATCCACTGCATGAGCGCGACCGCGCTCTTGGCCGGGTCGGCCGGCGTGCCGTTGTGGCACGAGGCGTTCTCGATGCAGGCGACGTTGAACGAGCAGAACGACTCGGTCGCGGAACGCAGCGAGTTCGCGAACGCCCGGCCGATGTGGCCGACATCCGACACGGAGAAGCTGATCCGCTTGAGGTCCTCGGCGCCGGACGGGCCATAGTGCCGCAGCACCACGATCCCCTCAGACCCGAAGACCGTGTGGGTCCAGAAGTCGCCGTCACCCACCGGCCCGCGGCCCGAGTAGGGCCCGAATGCCTGGCCGCCGGGGCTGTAGAAATAGAGGTCGGCGTCCGGCGGCAGGTCCAGGCCGCCGACGTGCACGCGGAGGGCACCCGCTTCCTCGGCGCGGATGGCCGCCGCCCACACGAACCCGCCGTCCGGCATGGCGCGCAGATAGCCGCCCGCCACGCGCCGCGGCGCGTCCGACAGCAGCGCCGCGTCGAGGCCCGAGAAATTCACTTTAAGCCCGAGGGCCTTGGTCCGCCCGACGATCGCGCGGCCGATCTCCTCATCCTGGGCCTTCTTCATCTCGCCGCGCTCGGTGTCGGTGAGCCCGACGATGATCGGGTTGGCGAGCGCCGCTTCGGGAGCCTCCTGCACGAGCCAGGCGTACAACTCGCCCTGCTGCGCCAGCTCCTGATCGATGGACGGCCCCTCGATGAGCGGCTCGGCCGGGATGCTCTTGTACTGTGTCGCCACACCCGGCGCGGCCACGCCGGGCACGACGCCCGACACGAGAAGCGCGATGACGAAAACCGCCGCCGCTCCGAGGAATCGCGTGATGGCTGGGACGCTTCGCGGACTATGGGCCATGAGGAGCTCCCTCCTTCGGGTTAGGTGGGCACCCGCCGGGACACGGCGCATGGATGGAGCGATCGAGGTCTGCGCTGCTTCGACCCTCGCCGGTGCGGCGCGCGCGCTGCCGCGGACAAGTCAGGCGCTGTCTCCGCCGGACCCGCCGGGCATCGTCCGCCCCGCACGCGGGACTCCCTCCTGAACCGGCTCGCCGAGACGCACCACGAGAGTTGCGCGGGACTCTACCACGGAAGGGCGGCACGGCGGGAGGAGAACCGCAGGCCCGGCGGGCGGAGTTCCGGCCGGCCGGCTGGTGGCCGGCTTTCTCCGGCCCCATACTCGCCGCGTCCACATGCCGCCCCGCAGGAAGAAAATGCCCGACCACAGCCAACGTGTCACGTTCTACCTCACCTGTCGCGTGAGAAGGGAAGGCGGTTGGTACATCTCCGAGTGCCTCAGCCTTCCCGTTACGACGCAGGGAAGGACCGATACCGAGGCCATGGCCAACCTGATGGAGGCGATTCAACTGTTCGTGGAAACCTGCCTCTCGCGCCGGACCCTCGAACAGGTCCTCCTCAAACACCATTGGGAACCCACGCTTCGCCCCCACCGGGACGTCCCGCCAGGGACGTTCGCCCTCCCGGTGCCGCTGCCACAGGTCGTCAAGCGACACCTCGAGGAATGCCGAACCTGGCGCCACAACCGCGACAGCAGGTCGTCCGGGCACTCACGCGCGCCTACGGCTGGAGCCTCGTGAGAGAGGGCGGGAATCGCTCGGTCTATGCACGGGATGACGTGCCCGAGGTCATTCCGAACGGACGTCACGCCTTCGACCTGGTCGACGACAACGACGCCTCGCGCGCGGTCGTCCGCGACACGCGCGTGTTCATGAAGGAGAATCCGAGTCCCGGGGTGCAGGCCGGTCTGCGCGATCGCGCCTACCAGGCGCGCGCCATGGCGCTGCGCGAGGCGAAGGACTGGCCGGCGGCCGCCGGTGCCTTCGGTGCCTGGCTGAAGGCCGAGCCCGAACAGGGCTGGGCGCGGCAGTACCTGGGCGAGGCGCTCTACAACCTCAAGCGTTACACCGAGGCCGGCCAGGCCTACGCCAAGGCCGGCGATCTCGGCACGATCCCCGCCCTCAACTGGTACAACGGCGCCTGCTCGTACGCCCTCGCCGGCGACAAAGAGAAGGCGATCGATCTGCTGACCCGCGCCTTCGGCACCGGCCGGATCACCAACCTCGACCAGGTGCGCGCCGACGCCGACCTCGCGAGCCTCAGGGACGACCCGCGGTTCGCGGCGCTGGTGACGGCGACCGCGGTGCCGGCGATTCAATAGTCAAGTTGACAGATAGAAGTTACAAGTGTATATTCGGCGCCGGGAGGTCGGTCGATGCCGGTGCACGATCAGGTCCTCGATGCCGCCCGACGGCTTTGCCGCGAGCGTGGCGCGTGGACCTTCAGGCCTGACGAGGTCGTCCGCGCCCTGCCGCACCTCAACCCGAGCACCGTCCGCACCCACATCGTCAGCCGGTGTTGCGTGAACGCCCCGAAGAACCACCCGCACCGCTGGGAGTACTTCCGACGAGTCGAACGCGGCGTGTACGAGATCCTCCCGCAACATCGGCGCGCCGTGCCTGCCCGGCGGGCCGCACCGTCGGGGCGTGCGGGGAGGGAGGGTCGCGCCGAGGTGGGCCGCGTGGCCGAGACCGCCGGCGTCTACGGACGCCGTCCGGCTGCGCGGGCGCGCGATACCGTTCACGCCGTCGTCACGCACGACGGCGGCTGGTACGTCGCCGAGTTCCTGGAGATCGCCGTCGTGACCCAGGGCCGCACCCTCGACGAGCTGGTCACCAACGTCCGCGACGCCGTGGGGCTGCACCTCGAAGGGGGGGACGCGGCCGCGGTCGGGGTCGTCGCCGCGCCGCGCATCGCCCTCACGTACGAGATCGCCGCGCGCCCCGTCTGATGGCCCCGCGCCTGCGCCGGCTGTCGTCGCGCGAGCTGATTCTCGCCCTGCGCCGGTTCGGGTTCGAGGTCGTGGCGACGCGCGGCAGGCACGCCAAGCTCCGCCGCCTCGCCCCCGACGGCGCCCGCCAGGTCCTCACGATCCCGCTGCACCGGGAGATCGCGCCCGGGACGCTGCGCGCCATCGCCCGACAGGCGGGCCGGTTCGTGCCGGCGTCCGGGCTGCGAGCATTGTTCTACAGCGAATGAGGACGACCCGCGGTTCGCGGCGCCGGGCAGGGCGATGGCGATCCCACGCCGCCCCGCCGATGCTACGATGCGCCTATGTCGATGCGTGGCCGGGGGCCCGAGCGGGCCCGGTTCGCGGGATCGGCCGTTCTCCGCTGCGCCACCCTCGCGGTCGCGGTGTGGTGCACGCCGGCCGCGATGGCCGTGTCGGTCGCGGCAGCGCCCACCCCGCCCGGCGAAGCGGCCTCCGCACTGGCGATCGACTGGGAAACCGACCGCGATCAGGCGATGGCTGCGGCACGCCGCGATGGAAAGCCGCTTCTGATCGACTTCTGGGCCACCTGGTGCCAGCCGTGCCGCGACATGGAAGCCCGCCTCTGGTCGCGACCCGACGTCATGGCCGCGAGCCGCAAGTTCATCTGCCTGCGCGTCGACGTCGACCGCGATCCCGTGACGGCCCGCAGGTACCATAGCGAGGCCCTGCCGACCCTGATCCTCGCCGACCCGTGGGGAACCGAGCTGGCGCGGCGCGAGGGATTCAGCGGCCCCGGCGAGTACGTCGACCTGCTCCGGGCGATGCCTGCCGACTTCAAGGAGGTCGCCCCCTGGCAGGAGCGCCTGGCCGCCAACCCGCGCGATGTCGAGGCACTGCGCCAGGCCGGCCTCGCCTATCACCGCCTGACGCTGTTCGACACCAGCAACGAGTTCCTCGCTAAAGTGCTCGCGACCAAGGACGCGAAGGCGAAGCCCGACCTGCTCGCCGAGGCGCTCACCATCGTCGGCTGGAACAACCTCAAGCTCCGCAATCTCAAGCGCGCCCGCAAGTCGTTCGAACGCTGCCTCAAGGAGGTCCCGAGTCACCCCGCTCTCGACGTGACCCTCTACGGCCTGCTCGCAGTCGATATCGCCGAAGGCGATCGCGCCAGGGCCGAGCCGCTGCTGACCCGGCTCGAGTCGTGCTGCCCCGACTCGGCCCTCACCGCGCGCGCCCGCAAGGATCTGGCATCCCCCGTGACCCAGGCGCGGTAGGGAAGCGTCCTCGCGCGGTGCGGGCCGCCGCCCTTATTGCTCGACGCAGTAGAGCCGGATGTTGTTCGCCGAGCACGACTGCGACCCGACGTTCCACCAGGCCGCGTCGGTCGAGGCGACCCGGCCGATCAACCCTGTCGTCGCAGTCGAGAGCCAATTCGCACAGGTGGTGGCCGAGGTGCCGAGGGCAGTCGGGGTGGCGGCGCCCGTCCAGGCGGCCTGCTCGTCGCCGGCATACAGGCCGGCGCCCGTCTCCCACATCCCGCTCGTGAGGAGGCCACCGGCGGCCAACTCGGCGCCGGTGCCGATGAAGACCCCGTCCATGCGGACATAGCGCTGGGTCGGGCTCAGGACGCTGGCGGCGCTCGCGGTCGTCGTCGCGACCAGCGCCTTGACGGTGCCGAGACCGATCGGTTTGTCGAGGGAGCAGCGCTGGTCCGGCGGGGTCCCCACGGCCGGAGTGTAGGCCCCGCTGAGGTAGATCCGTTTGCCGGTCTCGGGGGTGACGATCAGCGTCGCGGTCTTGGTCTTCATGAGGCAGTAGATCGAAGCCGGGGCGGAGCATGCCGACGAGGTGGGGCCGCTCCAGCCTCCCGATCCCCGGGCTGCGTTCCCGCTGGTCGTGGAGACGGCGCCGCTGTTGCTCGTCCAGTTGAGGCAGGTGTTCCCCGTCACGCTGCCGCCGTTGGTGGTGCCGGTCATGACGAGACGGCTGCCGACATCGGCGCCGTACTCGTCGATCCGGAGCGGGTGGTAGACGACCCCGTTGGTCAGCAGGCTCGCCTGTGTGGTCGCGAACGGCTTGCCGTCCACGCGCACCCAGCCCTGCGCCGATGGTCCCAGACGCGCCGGCGGAGTATTGAGCGGAGTGGATATCCAGGCGATGTAGGCGTTGTTGGTCGCGTTGTTCAGACCGGCGGCCGTGGCCAGCGTGTTGCACTGGGTGTCGTAGGCCGTTGTGCTCGCGAGGGTGGGCGGGATCGCGGCGGCCGAGACGAACGCCAGGTTGTTGGTCATCGGGCTGAAGGTCGCGGTCACCGATCGCGCCTGCGTCATCGTGACCGTGCAACTTCGCATCGAGCCGGCGCAGGCGCCGCTCCAGCCGCTGAAGAAATGGTTGCTGTTGTTCTGCGGCGTGGCGACCAGCGCCACCACGACACCGTCGGCATACCCGTGGATCTCGGGGCAGGGGCCGACGCAGACCGGCGCGCCGTCGCGGGTCACGGCGCCGCTGCCGTCGACATCGATGGAGAGCGGCCACTGGCCGACCCCCGAGAGGGTCGCCTGCTGCGACCCGCCCGGGGTCGCCGCGACACCGAGCGTCGCCGTCTTCGGTCCCGGCGACTGCGGCGCGAACTGCGCCTGCACCAGGCACGATTGGTGTCCCGGAAGCGGCGCGCCCGCCACGCAACCGCCGACGATCGGCGCCGACTCGATGGCGAAATCGCCCGTGTCACCGGCGACGAGGCCGATCGAGAGCGCGCCGCTGGCCATGTCGCCCTGGTTCGCGACCTGGAACAACGCAATCGAGCTCGTCGCCCCGACCAGGCCGTTCCCGAACGCCTCGGATCCCGGCGTGAGCGCCAGCGCCGCCTGCGACTCGAACTGGCAGTTGGCCGAGCAGCCGTCGCCCGGGAGCGCGCCGCCGTCGTCGCAACCCTCGTTGAGATCGACCACCGCGTCGCCGCAGGTCCCCGAGACGACGACGTAGAAGTAGATGCCGCCCTCGGCCGGGACGGCCGGGTCGGCGAACCCGGTGGCTCCCGAATCCGCCCGCCCGAGGAGGTTCGCCGGCGCCACGACGGCCTGCGGCTGATCGGCGCGGTGCACCTGGTAGGGGGTCGTTCCGCCGGTCCAGGTCTGCAGGCTCTCGCCCGCGCCGGGTCCCGGGGTCAGTGTCAGGACGATGTCGTCGGCGATGGCCGCCGATGAGGCCACGGGGCCGAGCAGGCCGGCGACAGACAGCACGAGCCCGAGCAGATGGGGGGATCGCGCGCGATTTCGATCTGGGCTCATGCGTCCTTATGCGCCGGGGTGGCGGGTTTGTCAACGGGGGAGAGGGGCCGGCCCCGGATGCGTCAGCGGCGGACGACGCGGAAGGACGAGCGCTGCAGCGGCGTCTCATACGCCGGCCCGCAGGTCAGCAGCGCGACGTAGTCGCCGTCGGGGAGCTGCCGTGCCGGGACGCGGACCACGGCGACGAAGGGAGACGCGCCCCCGGTGCCGCCGGTCTCGCGGGCCCCAGGGCCGCGCCACACCTCGCGCCCTTCGACGGTGCGCACGGTGACTGTCGGAGCCGCGCAGGGCTCGGCGTCGGCGCGTTCGAGACGCAACTCGATCATCGCCGCGTCATCGGCCACAGTCACCGTCGGCGTCTCGCCCTCGCCGCGGACGACCACGGCAGGGAGCGTGACGGCGATGACCACCGGTTGACCCCCCGCCGGCGCCTGCAGCCGCCAGACAACGCCGAGCAGGCCGACGGCGAGCGCCGCGGCCAGCGCCCAGGGCGCCCAAGGCACCCACCGGCTGCCGCGCATGGCCGCCGCGCTCCGCCCGCGCAGCGCCCTGGCGATCGCCACCCGCTGCCGGTGCCGCGGGCTGGCCAGGTAGCGCGTCTCGAACAGCGCGCGCGCCTCAGGCGCGAGCCGGCCGGAGAGGCAGTCGTCGATCAGGGCCCGCTCCGCCTCCGCGACGGTCTCGAGGGCCTCCTCGCGCGCGAGGTAGGCGCGTTCGATTCCTTCGGAGGCATCGTCCGAGGCTTCACCCAGGAGATAGCCGCGCAATTCGGCGTCAGTCGGCATCACGAATGTCTCTCCACCTGATTGTGCCGCGGCGGGGCGAAACGTGTCGGCCTGATGTTCATGTGGGCCGCGCGCCCCGGCCGGCCGCCGCCACCCTGCGCCGGACACACTCCTCGAGACTGTCGCGCAGACGCTGGACGCGACTGCGCAGGGCGTTGTCGGTCAGACCGCTGCGCCGCGCGATGTCGCGGCGGTGCCGGATGCGCGGCCCGCCGCTGTCCTCGGCGTAATAGGCCAGGACCAGGTCGCGGCCGCCCTCCGGCAGCCCGTCGAGGCAGTGCTCGAGGTTGTCGAGGAGCGCCTCCTCCGCCTGCGGCTCCGCGGGTTCGACGGTCGGTGGATCGGCCTCCTCCAGCGGCGCGCGCCGCGCGTCGGCGCGGACCGCCTCGTGCAGCACCATCCGGGCGATCCCGTGGCAGAAGGCGGGGATGTCGAGCACCGCCGTGCCCTCGGCGAGCTTGCGCGCCAGGCGGTCGATCGTCTCGTCGGCGCAGTCCTCGGGCCAGAACGCCCCGCGCCAGTCGAAGAACTTCAAGAGCGCCCGGCGCAGGCGGTCGAGCGCCGCGCCCGCCCGGACCTCATCGTCGTCGAGACGCCGCAGCAGCCGCTCGTATCCGGCGTCGGGCGGCCCCGCCGAGGACGGCCCGATCATCGCCAGTCGCCCTGCAGCGTGAAGCCGGCCCAGAAGAACGGCGCGGACGAGCGCGGCTGCGCGGCCAGCCGCCGCTGCGCCGCGCGCAGCGCCGCCGCCGGGCGGAGACCCTCGTTGAGCAGGCCGCGGTAGAACGCCGTCATCAGCTCGGCGGTGGCGCTGTCGTCCACCTGCCAGAGGCTGGCGACCACCCGCGGCGCGCCGGCGTACATGAAGCCGCGCGCCAGGCCGACCAGCCCCTCGCCGGCGACGCGGCGGCCGAGCGCGGTCCGGCAGGCGCTCAACACGACGAGGTCGGCGGAGAGGTCCAGGTTGTAGATGTCCTGCAGTCGGAGGAAGCCGTCCTGGGGGCGGCCGCTTTCGTCGACCAGCGACAGGACGAGACCCGACAGCTCGGGATGCGTCGTGTTGAGCAGCCCGTGCGTCGCGATATGGACGATGCGGTAGCGGCCGAGCGTTCCGTCCATGGCGAGGGCGCGGCTGGCGCGGAAATCGGTCGCCGTGAGCACGTCGGCTTCGGGGAGCAGGGCGGCGATCGCCCGCGCCTCGTCGCGCGAGAAGGCGAGGCGGGGGAAGCCGCGCGTGCCGGTCGACGCCAGGGCTTCGCGGGAGAGGGATGCGGGCTGCGCCGCCGGCGTGCTCATCGCCGCCGGTATGCTCAGCGCCGTCGCGGCCGCCGTCGCGGTCGCCGTCGCGCCCGCCGCCGCCCGCACGCGCGGATCGTCGGCCGCGAAGACCGGGTCGCCGAGGATGGCGAGACGCCCGGGGGCCGGCCGGCGTTCGCGCACCTGGCGGCGCAGCAGGTCGAGCACCGATGCGGAGGGCAGGCCGACGATCTCGTGGTCATCGATGAGACGGCGCGTGCCCGCGGGCGGTCCGCCCGGGGGCGCCGGCACCGGCAGGATGACGAAGGGGATGTACTCGAGCGCGCCGGGGGCGACGACGGCCAGGCGGCGGTCGCGCCAGGGGCCGCGCAGCCGCGACGCGATCGGTCCCAGGAGGATGCGGCCGAGATCCGCGGCCTCGCCGTCGATGGTCGCAGCCGCGCCGGCCGCGGCGGCGCCGGCGGCGGGGCGGGCGCTCAGGCGCTCGAAGAGCCGCTGCGCCACGCGTTCGATCTCCGCCGCAGGCGGCAGCGGGGCGCTGATCAGGTCGTCCTTCGACACCGCCCACATCCAGCTCCGCTTCTCGCCGAGCGCGTACTCCAGCAGCACCGTGTCGCCGTCGAGCACGCGCTCGCGGATGGACTCGAGCCGCAGCGGGACCGGCTGGGTCAGGCCGGCGTAGGCGGGGCTCGACGTGCGGATGCCGGCCTCGAGGGCTTGCAGCCTGCCGCTGAGATCGGCGACCCGGGGATCCGGGGGCGCGGCCTCGCCCGCGGCGGGCGCCTCGCCACCGCCGAGCGCCTTGACGCCCCGCGCGCCCGTCGCCTCGGCCGCGGACAGCTCGGCCTGCAGCACCCGATATTGTTCCAGCAGGGCCGGGTCGACGCCCTTGCGGACGTCGACGCGCGACTCGGCGAGCAGACCCAGAAGCGCCCGCGCCCGCGCCTGCTCGGCCGACTCGAACGCGCGCGCGTCCCAGCCGGCATCCGGCGTGGTCAGATGACGCCGCATGAGGATGTCCGTGCGCGCCGCGTACCAGGGCTGCGCGTCGGAGCCGAGGGTCGTCTTGAGACTCGGCACGAGCGCCGCCCGCTGCCGTGACTCGAAGATGCGGATGATCTGGTCGAGGGTCACGAGCGCCTGCGTCGTCGCGCCCTCGTCGCGATCGAGCAGCGCCATCTCGCCGAGGATGTCGGGTTCAGCGATGCCCGCCCCGGATTCGCGCGACAGCGCCAAGGCGGTCGTCAGCAGCCGGCGCGCCTCGGCCCGATCACCCGCCGCGGCGCGCGTTCGCCCGAGGTTCAGGAGCGCCAGCACCTCGCCCTGACGGTCGCCATGCTGGCGGTTGATCGCCAGCGACTTCTCCTGGATCTCGGCGGCGGTCGCATACTCGCCGCGCTTCGCCAGCACCAGTCCGAGCCGGTTGAGCGCGCGTGCCTCGCCCTGGACCGAGCCGGCCGCGATGAAGATCCCCAGGGCCTGCCGATAGGTCGCCTCCGCCGTCGCCGGCTCGTCCTGACGGCGGGCGTGGTCGCCGAGCTGCAGGAGCACCGCCGCCTCGCCGATGCGGTTGCCGGCATCCTGGTGCAGGGCCAGCGCGCGGCGCCAGCTCTCGGCCGCCGCCTCCTCGTCGCCCGCGTCCCAGTAGACGATCCCCAGCCGCTGCAGGAAGCGCGCCTCCATCTCGGGCCGGCCGGCCTCCTGGCTGAGCGCCACGCCGTAGGTCAGCGCCTCGAGGGCGCGCGCCGGATCGTGCCGCATGACGTGGATCGACCCGAGCTCGGCCCGTGCCAGAAGCTCCTGTGCGGTGTCTCCGAGGGCGTGGAATTCGCCGATCGCCTGCTCGACGGCGGCGAGCGACTCCTCGTAGCGGCCGAGCTCCTTGAGGGTGCTGCCGTAGTGGTAGCGCAGCGCCACGCGGTCCGCGGGTGTCAGGGTCGGCTCGAGATCGAGCGCCGGTCGCCACGCGTCGAGCGCGGCGCGGTAATCGCCCTCGACGAAGAGCGCCTCGCCCATCTCGGCGAGCGCTGCGGCCTGGTCGGCCGCGCGTGCCAGCCGCGCGTAGCGATCCGCCGCCTCCTTGTAGGCCTTGCTGGCGACGGGGAGCTCCGACATCCGCTTCGACAGCCGGCCGAACTCGACGAGGCAGTAGGCCGCCATCGCTTCGTCGCCGGCCTCCTGCCAGGCGTCGCGCGCCGCGATGAAACCCCGGCGGGCTGCCGCCATCTGGTCGCCACCGCGCGCCGCCAGCGCCCGCGCCTCGATGTGGCGCCGCGCCGCCGGGTCGCAGGCGGCGTCCGGCGGCGCCTCGATGGCCAACCGGTAGCGCCCGGGGGGCGCCTTGTCGTTCGCGGCGGCGACGGTGAGCCCGTGCGGGCCATCCACCGTTGGGATGGCGATGAGGACCTCGTCGCCGCTCGAGCGGACGTCTTCTTCGATGGCGCCGCCGCCCGTCGCGCCGCCGCCCGTCGCGCCGCCGCGTTCGGGCGCCCGCCACGTCAGCCGGATGTCGATGCCGACCTGCGTGGCGATGACCTTGACGCAGCGCGCCGCCCGCGCCGGTACCTGGTAGCGGTGGATTTCACCGGGGGCGAGAGTGGCCTCGACCGGCCGGCCGAGGGTGATCGCGACAGCGGACTGCTCCGGCGGGGCGGAAGGCACGGCCGGAGAGGCCGCGGTGAGGGCCGCGAGGGAGTGCGCCGCGAAGAGGGCAGCCGCCCTACGGCCGCAGGAGGCACGACTCCCATTCCTCATGCAGTACCTGTCATTCTAGCAAAAGCGCCGATCTGGCAGCAATCACGACCGGTTGGCGGCCCGGGCCGGCGGCCCGGGCAGACGGCCCCGGCGACACGAAATCGGGTCGGCCGTCACCAGGAAGTAGACACCCGCCCTGACGGGGTGGGCTGCTCCTTATCCGGGGGACCACGACCATGAACCACCTCAGACTCGCGACCATCGCTGCCCTTATGACCCTTCTCTGGCTTGCGCCCGGCCCCGCCGCGGCGGCCGAGCCCATAGACGGCCTGTACTTCCCGCCCGACGTGGTGGACCAGTTCAATTCGCTCGCGCGCCGGGGCGACGGACTGGCCTTCGGCGTCGGTACTCTGCCCGCCGAACTCGACATGAGCACCTGCAAGCACTTCCAGGGGATGGCCCGCTGGCAGGCGCCGGATGGGACACCGTACATGTTCCTGACGCGCAGCGGCAACGATCCCGGCGCCTTCTGTGTCACCGGCGACGATCCCGGCAACCTCTTCATAGTCCGCATGGGCTCCCGCGACACGAACGGCGAGCGGTTGCGCACCAATCGGCTGTGGCGCGACTGGGACCCGTACCTGAGGGACGAGGATGGCGACGTCATCATCGGCCCCGGCGGCGCACCGATCGCCTGGACCAAGCCGCCGGATCCGCGCGACGCCACGGTCGGGCTGATCTCCTACGAAGGCGACTTTCCTTACTACGGGCATCCGGGCGGGCTGCAGATGGTCGGGACCGTCCTGGCCCACGGGCTCGAGAACCCGTATGGCGACGGGCCGGACGCCGCGGTCCAGTTCCTCGACATGGCCAACCCGGAGTCGCCCCAGCTGCTGAGCCAGTTTCCTCCCGGCGGCAAGGCGGGTGTGGTGGCGCTGACACCCGTGCAGAATCCGGACGGTCCGGGGCTGCGCTACCTGATGATGACGACCGGCGGCGACAACGACGTCCTGAAGTTCTTCCGGTCGCAGTCGACGGAGACGGGGAACCCGCTCGGTGCAACCGATCTGAAGTCGGGGGATCTCGCCTGGGAGCCGCTGATCACCGTCACCGAGTCCGATTTGGAAGGGAACCCGTTGCTCGACGACACCTGCTTCGGCTTCACCGCCTGGCCGACGGGCGGGCCGATCCGATCGGCGTTCGGTCACCAGTTCATGAACTTCATCCACGAAGGGACGATCGACGGGCCGCTGTACGCGATCGGCGGGCGCAATGACGGGATAGGCGGCGAAGGCAGCGACTACCTCGATCTGTACCGGGTGAACGTCGATGCCTTCGGCAACCCGCTGTCGCGCTGCATCTTCACGCCCGTCAGCTCGCGCCACATGAGCTCCTTCCCGTTCGGCGGTCATGGCGATTCGGCGGCGCTATCGGCGGCCGGGGGCGTCTACATCAGCCCCTCGGGCGAGCTCATCGTCTACGGCTCCGAGTACGACAACAAGGGGCCGTTCGAGTATCTGGCGGGCGGACAGGCGGGCTATCGCACCGTGCGATTCGTCGAGTGGCGGCATATCAATGTGGTCAGGCCCGGCAGCCCGACGCTGCACCCGACGGCCGCCATCGACGGGCCGATCAGCGTCGACGAGGGCGGCACCGTCCAGGTCACGGGCGCGGGCGCGCCGCCGATCACCAAGGCCTGGCTCCAGCTCTTCGAGGATGACGGCGCCGGCTCGTCGCTGCCGGGGTTCCTCGACGATGACGACTGGCTGCAGATCGATTTCGACGATCGGCTCGCCGATCATTTCGAGGATCTCGAGAGGTTCGACGAGACGACCGGCACCGAGTACTGGGAGAACGCCGGGTCGTGGCGCTGGTTCGCGCCGCAGGGCTGCACGATCTCGGCCAACGACTACCCCAGGCGCAGCGACGAGTTTCCCGGTCCCAGCACCGTGCAGCTCGTCGGCGACGGGTCGGTCTACCGCGAGAACGACCTCGACGATTTCGATGTCTTCGTGCCTCCCGGCACCTCGCTGAAGATGTCGCCGGTCCCCGCCGGGGAGACCCCGAGCGGCACCGGGTTCGACGACGACATCGAGGGAGTGACCTTCTACCACGTCGACAAAGATGGCAACCGGGTCCATGCCTGCGAGGGGTACTACAACGGGCCCTTCGATCTCTCCTGGGACCTCGACAATGACGGGAGTTACGAGGTCGGCGGGGCGTCGGTGACGTTCAGCGCCGCGGCGCTCGACGGCCCGTCGACGGCGCCGATCGGCGCCCGGGTCCAGAGCGCGGATGACCCGACGCCGCTGGGGACGGGTTTCGCGACCGGGACGGTGCAGGTACTCAACGTCGCCCCGGCCATCACGCAGTTCGGCCTCTTCGACAGCCTGGGCCATGAGATTGGCATCGAGGTTCCGTTCGCGATCCACGGCACGCCGCTGACGGCGCGCGGCGCCTTCACCGATCCGGGCCGGCCCGATCACCAGACAGGGTCGCTGGCCTGGGGGGATGGCGTCGTCGAGCCGAGCGCGGCCTTCGATCTGTTCAGCGATGCCTTCGGCGGCGTGGTCGGGCAGCTGAGCCGGCGGCACACGCATGCGCAGCCGGGGGACTACACGGTCGCGCTGGAGGTGACCGACGACGACGGCGGCGCCGCCGGCGCGCAGGTCGCGGTGAGCGTGCTGACGCCCCTGCAGGCGGTCGGCGCGGCCATCGATCTGCTCGACGAGGCGATCGCCGACGCGACGAGCGATGCCGAGCGCAACGCGCTCCTGAATGCGCGCAAGGCGCTCGCCGGCAGCGTGGAGGGCCTGGGGAGCAACGGTGCGCTCGACAAGCTCGAGAGCGACCTCATCCAGGCGGCGCTGGTGAAGCTGGGCATGGCCATCGAGTCACTGCAGGCCGCCCAGGCGCTCGGCGCCGACGTCGGTCCGCTGATCGCGCTGCTGCAGCAGATCGCGGCGGCGCTCGAAGCCGCGTGAGAGGAGGCTCCATGCCGACCAACTCGAGAGCGACGGGCAGGCCAGGAGCGGCGCGTTGGCCCGGCGGGGGCGGCTTCGGCCTGATCCTGGCGCCGCTGTCGACCGTGGCGCCGGGCGGCAATACGGCGGGGGAGCTCGAAGCCACGACGATCCTGGGCGGTGTCGTATGGAGCGACATCGACCACGACGGCATCCGCGACCCCGGCGAACCGCTCGTCAGCGGTTGCACGGTGTGGCTGCTGAGCTCCACGGGTGGGTCGCTGTACGGCACCCTTACCCAGAACGACGGCCACTACAGCATCGAGGTGCCGGGTCCCGGGTCGTACCGCCTCGAGTTCGAGCCGCAGTGCTACGGACTGACGGCCCGGGATCAGGGAGGTGACGACTCCCTTGACAGCGATGCCAATCCGTCCACGCGACAGACCGATCTCATCGTCACGCCATTCACGGACATCGACGTGACGCGCTGGAGCGGCGGTCTCGTCGGGGTGAATGGGGTGAACCCGCCGGACCGGCCGGTCTTCATCCTTGGCGCGCGGCCGGATCCCCCGCCGGTCGCCCGCATGATCCTCGACATCGAAGACCCCAACGACCCGGCAAGCGTCACCACCTACAACGTCTATCGTTCGACCAACGCGGCGTTGCCTCCCGACCAGTGGTTCCAGTCGACCTACGACCAGCTCGACGAGGACCAGAACACACCGGGCGTCCAGATCTCCGATCTCGAGCTCCCGCCCGTCGGCGGCGTCTACTACTACCGGGCGGCGGCCTACAACTTCCTCTGCTCCATCGAGGGACCGCGCTAGCTCGGGGACCGCTGCTAGCGGGGAGCCTCGAGCCAGCCGTACGCCCTGAGCGCGCGCAGCAGGCGCGGGTCGCTCGCGGAGAGCGGCGGCAGCCACTCGCCGAGGTGCGTTCGACGCCACCAGGCGCCGTCGGGGTTGCCGGGCGGGGCGAACTCGTAGCGGTAGCAGGCGGCGCGGATGTAAAGCGGCGGCTCTTCGGGGAACGGGTTCGGGCCGAGGAGCGCGAGCGTTCCGGGGTCGTTCTGCAACAGCTTCCAAACCAGGTGCAGCGTCCAGGGGTAGCGGTCGGGGCGTGACATCGCGGCGAACCAGATCTGCCAGTCGAGGCGGGGCTGGAACGGGGCGATGACGCACGGGCGCCGCGTCGGCGTGCCCGGCTTGCACCAGAAGTCGTACTCCTTCCATGCGGTCGCGGCGGTCGGCGGGTCGTCGCGGGTGCCTTCGAAGACGATCTCGCGGCGGGTGTCGCCGACGCTGCCGAAGGCGCCGTAAGTGTTCACCAGGTGCAGGCGGTCGAACGAGGTGCTCATGATCTGGCGGTTGGAGAGCAGGTTGAGCGTCGGGTTGAGGCTGAGGACGGCCACGACGGTGGCGTAGACGGCGACGGGGATGAGGCCGGCGCGGGCGGGCCACGCGGCGCGGGCGGGCGTGGTGCGGGCGGCGGCGTCGTTCGAGGCGGCGGCCGCGGCGCGCTCGGCGCACCGCGTGATCCACCACGGCAGGACGCGGCGCAGCAGATCGTCGTCGAGAGTCGCGAGGATTGGGACGATCGTGAGGTAGTTCAGGAACGACAGGTTGCCGCTGGAGATCAGGATGCACTGGAAGATCAGCATCAGGACGCCGGCGACGCGGCGGGCGAGGCGCGGGCCGAAGACGAACCAGGGGGCGACGAGCTCGACGAGGTGGTTGTAGAGCGCGCCGCCCTTGTGGAACCAGAGCGGCATGAAGTGGTAGACGCGGCTGATCGGGTTCGGGATCGGCTGGGTCTCGTAGTGGTGCACGAGGCAGGTGAGGTCGCGCCAGCAGGCGTCGCCGCGGATCTTGATGAGTCCGGCGCCGAGCATGATGCGGAAGGCGAGCCAGCGCAGGAGCAGGATCGCCAGGAAGGGCGGCGGGCGGCGCGGGAAGGGGCGGCCGTCGAGGAGCGGGCAGAGGAATACGGCGAGGGCGCCGGTCTCGAGGAGCTGGATCTCCCAGCCGTAGCCGTACCAGTCCTGACCGATGGAGACGAACGAGAAGTAGAGCGCCCAGAGGGCGACCATGATGACGGCGTTGGCGTAGCCGCACAGGACGACGAGCGACAGCGCGGCGCCGATCCAGGCCAGGGCGAGGAGCGCCGGGTCGGAGACGTCGATCCAGAAGAGGCTCGGCAGACGCAGGAAGCCGGCCCACGGCGAACCGAGCTGGCCGGTGACGCGCGCGAGGTAGGCGTGGGCGGGCAGGAGGCCGTCGCGGCCGACGAGCGGGACGATCTGGAGCGCGGCCGACAGGAACGCGAATAGGTAGACGAAACCGAGCAGGCGCAGGATGACAAAGCGGGTGAGCCAATAAGACGAGCGGGCCGCGGCCACGCGCCGGATCATAGCAGCGGGGCAGCGAGGGGCGGTCGGCCGCGGCGGCCGCGCGCAGGCGCCGGGCGCGCGTGGGGCCGCGCTCAGCCGGCGGCGATGCGGCGCTCATTGCGGTACCAGGTGGGAGTGACGTCTTTGTGGCCGAGCCGCCAGACGACGGCGACGGGTGCCTTGCCGCGGCAGGAGGCGAGGCCGCCATGCTCGCCGCGCTGGTGGTGGAAGCGGCAGAGGCAGATGCGGTTGGCGTGGCCGTCGTCGCCGCCCCGCGATCGGTAACGCAGGTGATGGTCTTCGAGGTTCCGGCGGGAGGTGCAGCCGGGCGCCGAGCAGCGCCAGCCGTCCCGGATGTAGATCTCGTCGCCGGGGCGTCGCGGCATCCCGTGCTCGTCGTCCCAGGTGTCGACGAAGTCTTCGAGCAGCGACAGCAGGCCGACCCAGGCCGGCAGCCTGCGGCAGCGGATGGAAAACATCCGGGCTGCGAGCCACGATGGCGCATCGGAGCCGGTGGGCCGGTCGGAGTCGGTGGGCGGTTCCGAGTCGGGGTCGCCGGGCGCGTTCGGGTCGGCATCCCAAGGAGGCGCCCCCGCCTCGGCATCCCACGGCAACTCGTCGGCGGCAGCCGCGAGGCGGCGGCGCTCTGCGTCGACGACGGCGAGGAACAGGCGGCCGAGATCGTGCGGCAGGCGCAGCCGGAGGAACGTGTCCGATTCGTGCGGGAGGGCCTGGAAAACATCGGGGCTGGTGAATGCGAGCCGGCCGAAGAGGTGGACGCGCCGGCGGGCGAGTTCCGGCTCGCGACGGAGAGAGGCGTGCCATGCGGCGTCGTCGAGCGGGGCGCCGGGGGTAGACGGGGCGGCGTCGTCGGCATCCGCGGCGTCGGCTCCCGCGGCGTCGGCAGCCGCGTCGGCGGCATCCGCGGCGGACGCGCCGGCAGCCGCGGCGGCGTCGGGCGCGTCGGCAGAAGCCCCGGCTGGGGCGCCTGCGGCGGCCTCGACGCCGCTCTCCCGGGGCCCGAGCACCCGGTACCGGCCGAGGGCGCGGGCCTCGTCGCGCATCCTCTTTACTGTCGACTCGGCGGCGCGCTCGACCCAGGCGGCTTCGCGAGCGGGGTCGGAAGGCGCGTCGCGGAGCAGGCGGGCCACGAGCGCGGCGGTCTCGCGGCTCAGAAGACCGGTGGTGTAGGCCTCGCGGAGGCGCGGGTACAGGCGCAGGTCGCGTGCGAGCCGCGCCCGGTCCTCGGCGGCGGTGCGCGAAAGGCCGAGCCGCTCCTCGCCGTAGTGGCCGACGCCGGCGAAGCGGAGCCGCGGCCACGCGCGCCGGTCGGCGAGGTCGGCGAGAAGTCCGCCGAGCCGCGTCTCGAGTTCGTTCTCGAGTTCGATGAGGGCGCGGAGCTGGCGATCAAGATCGGCGGCGTCGCCGCGCCCGGCCTCGTCGGCGAGCGCGCGGAATCGCGCCAGGGTGACTCCGGCGAGGCTGAGGGCCCAGGACGATTCGGCGTGCTCGGGGAGATGCCGCCAGTTTCCGGTGGATGCGGCCAGCGCGCGCTCGAGCGCGGCGACGGCCGGGCCGGCGCGGAGGACGCGCATGTCGGCGTCGCCCATCGCGGGCGTGGCACCGGCGCCGGTGCCGCCGATCGCAGCCGCGTCGTCGGCGCCGCGCGCGGCGGCCTCGGCGACGAGGGCCTCGACGAACGACGCGATGGTCGCCTCGCCACCCTCGACGGCGCGGAAGAGGTCGAGCGCCTCGTCGAACGCAGCGAGGATGGGCGACGGGACCATCATCCGCACGAGAAGCCGGTCGGCGGCGTCGTCATCGTCGTCGGGCGCGGCGGCGGGCGACTCGGTTGGCGCGGCCGCGGCCGCGGCCGTGGCATCCGGCGGCGCCGCGCGCGCGGCACGAACAGCGTCGCGCAGCGCGCGGATTGACGAAGCGCGGGCCCGGGCGATCCAGCCATCGAGCGACGACGGCGAAGCGATCTTCGCGATGAGCATCGCGGCGACCCGGCCGATGGGGCGGCCGCCATCCTCGCCCGTGATGGCGACCGCCAGGCTGGGGAGCGACGAGAGCCGCTCACCGAGCGCCGCGAGATCGCGCACCCAGCGGCCCGAGCGTCCGAGGCGTTCACGGGCGTAGTCGTCGAGCCTGGCGAAGCCGAAGTCGCACCACGCATTTGCCGCGACGAGCGCCGTCCCCGTGCGGGCGAGCGGGATGGTGGTGCGCTCGAGGGCTCCGCGCAGCGAGAGCGCGATGCGGTCGGCCTGCAGAAACGCGCTCTCGACGGGGTAGGCGCGCGGCGGGTCCGGGATGGGGCCGACCTCGGGGGCGCGCGTCGCGGGTGTCGCGGTCGTCGGGGGGTGCCGGCGGGCCGCGGGCCGGACCGACATCGGCGGCATGCGACCGGCGGCGTAAGGGTCGCCCTCCGGCTCGCGGCACTCGAAGGCGCGGCAGTCGAAGTGGCGGCGGTCGAAGTCGCGGCGGTCGAAGTCGCGGTGGTCGAGGTGGCTGCGGTCGAAGTGGCGGCGGTCGAAGTCGCGGCGGTCCGGGATCGGGCGAGGCCCGCTGGCGGCGAACCCATGGAAAGCGACCGGCTCGGAGAGAGCGACCGTCCCAGCACCGATTGGAAGGGCATGGCGATAGGTGAATCCGCGGGCTGGCCGACCTTCCGCCCCTGATGTCCCCGCCGTCGCAAAAGCCATCGCAACCTCTGTGAAAGTTAGACGATAATATACACCAGGCGCGGAGAGATGCAACGAGTTTCTTCACGAACCGCAGCGATTTTCTTCCGTCTCGAACCGGGTTGGCGCACCCCTGCGGCCCTGCGTTCGGTGTGGGCGTTGAACGACGACCGGGAAGGCGCAGCGGAAACCGCGAATGCAGATGAAGCGAGCGTTTGCGCCGACGGCGGTGGGACTGAGGCGGTCGCGGTGGGACTGAGGCGGTCGGCGGCGGGCTGGAGGCGATCGGCGCCGGGCTGGAGGCGATCGGCGGCGGGTTGAAGGCGGTCGGCGCCGGGATGAAGCCGACGGCGGTGGGACGGAGGCGGTCGGCGGTAGAATCGCGGCTCCCGCTTCATCGAGGCGGCAGCCGGATTGAGGAGGACGCCGATGGCCGGGTTCGATCCGGAGTCGCTGAAGCGCCTGCCACGCAGGCCGAAGGAGGTCTGGCAGGGGGGGCTCGTCCGCTTCCCGATGTGGGTCGGCAAGCCTGACGAACGCCCCGTCATGCCGTGGGGCGGCGTGTGGATCAGCGTCGGCCCGCACATGGCACACGTCGGCGACATGGTGCCGCCGGCGGAACGGAAAGCCGAACAGGCCCTCGCGGCCTTCGCCGAGTTCGCGCTGAATCCGACGACGGGCGGGTACCTGCCGGGGAAGGTCGAGGTGGCCGGCCCCGGCGTGGCGGAGGCGCTCGAGACCGCGCTCGGTCCGCTCGGGATCGCGGTGGTCGAGCGTGAACGGCTCGCCGTGCTCGAAGGGATGCTGCGCGAGATGGGGGAGCACCTCAACGAAGGGCGGGGCCTTCCCGGCGCGCTGTCGCCCGCCGGCGCCACCATCGGACGCCTGGCCTCATTCGCCGAGGCGGCGCGCCTGTTCCACGAGGCCGCGCCGTGGCGTCACCTGACGAGCGAGGACCTCGTCCGGATCGAGGCGCCGCGCGGACCGGTCGAGCAGCGACATGCCCTGGTCATGGGCGCCCGCGGCGAGGACAAGGGGCTCCTTCTGTTCGAGTCGGTTGGCTTCCACGAGCGGCTCCTCGATCCGGAGACCGGCCCCGAGATTCTGGACGAGGAGGCCCACGATACCGTCATCTTCGGAGAGATCACCGAGCTGCCGGTCGAGGACGCCGTCCTGTTCGAGGACCACAACCTTCCCGTCGCCGGGCCGGGCGCCTATCCGTGGGCGGTGCGCTTCCGATCGGGGACGCGCATCGAGCGGCTGAGCCCGCGCGCCCTGGCGCACACCGAGGCCGTGCTGCGGGCGCTGGCCGCGACCACCGAGGAGGAGATGGACCAGGGACGGTGGACGCGCATCGTCCCCGCTCCCGACGGTGCGGTCACGGTGCGCCTGGCGCTGCCGGGGCTCCTCGACGAGCCGGCCGATGGCGATCGGGCCGCGGGGCGTCCGCGCGCCGACCGGCGGGCGATGGAACGGAGCCTGGCCGAGATCCGGCGCGTGCTGGAGAGGGAGAAGCCGGCCTCGGTCGAGGCGATGCAGGCCATCATCGACCAGCGCTTCACGGGAAAGACGCTCGACGCGATCCCCTCCACCGCCACGACGCCGGTCGAACGCGCGCAGGACCTCTGCTACCAGGCGTTCGACGCCCGCGGGCGCCGCCGCGCCGCCCTGGCGCGGCAGGCGCTGGCGATCTCTCCCGACTGCGCCGATGCCTGGTCGATCCTGGCGGAGCACAGCGGCGACCCCGCGGAGGCCATGCGCCACTATCGCGAGGCGGTGGCCGCCGCCGAGCGCGCGCTCGGCCCCGAGCGCCTCGCCGCGGACGCTCCCTTCTGGGCCGACGTCCTGACCCGTCCCTTCATGCGCGCGCTCGAAGGATTGGCCGAGGTCTGCGCCGCCCGCGGCCTGATCGCCGAGGCGATCGGCCACTACCAGCGCCTGCTGCGCCTGAATCCGAACGACAACCAGGGGGTCCGCGATCCGCTCGCCGGGCTTCTGCTCAAGACCGGCGACCACGCGGCGCTCGGGGCGCTTCTCAAGGCCTACGACAGCGAACTGGAGGTGCCGCTCCTGTATGCCCGCGCGCTCCTCCTGTTCCGCGAAAAAGGGGATGCGGCCGAGAGCCGCAGGGCCCTGCGCCGCGCCCACCGGGCGAACGGCCACGTGGCGGAGATCCTCCTCGGCCAGGTCTCCCCGACCCCCCTGCCGCAGCACTACGCGTTCGGCAGCCTCGAGGAGGCGCGCAACGCCGTGTCCTCGATCGGCAAGCCCTGGGAGGACACGGCGGGCGCCCTCGACTGGCTCGCGGAGCGCGTCGGCCCGGGCGGCTCGGCGCGAGCTGCCACGAGGCGAAGCGCGAAGCACAAACCGACGCCGTCGCAATCCTGACATCGCGGCGCCTCGCCGTGTCGCACCATGCGACAGGCTCAGTCGACCCGGGCATGACGACCCCGGCAACGAGATCCCGTTTGCGCTGGCCTCCCGGGCCAGGCGGGCCTAAGTTGGGGTGGGAGGTAGACAATGACCAAGAAGGCACAGCGGAAGATGCGGATGAAGATGAAGCAGGCGTGGCGGAAGGCCGTCCAGGCGAGGAAGAAGCACAAGCGGGCGGTCGCGATGTACTCGAAGCTGCAGAAGAAGTTCCGCGCAGCGTAGGGACCCTCCCCGAAGCGACCCGTTCTCATCGAGGGCGGGCTCCCGAAGCGGCCCGGCGCCGCCAGGCGCCGTTGGTCGTATTCGGGGGCTCGCCCTGCTCAGGAGCCGAGGATCCCGGCCACGGGGATTCCCAGCCCGCGCGCGTACTTCTCGAGCGTCGTGAACCGCGGCTGGTGCCGGCCGCGCTCGAGGTTCGAGACCATCTCCTGGCTCAGCCCCGCCCGCGTGGCCAGCTGCACCTGGGTGACACCGAGCGCCTGACGCCGGGCGCGCAGGCGTTCGCCGAGGGTCAGCGCGGCCGCCTCGGCCACCGCGAACACGCGGCGGGCGGCTTCGGGATCGACCATCGCCCGCAGCGACGCCGCAGCGATGTCGAAGACACCTCCGCGGGTATCGAGGAACTCGACCGACTCCGGATCGTCGCGGTCGATCCGGACCGTCTCGGGGCGCAGCGGTGGGTTGACCTCGTCGAGCGCCAGCGCCGACCATGAGAGGGTGCGGCGCAGGCCGTCCGCGAACTCGATCCAGAGGTTCCGCTCGGCGTCGACGTAGCGGACATCGATGACGACGTCCGGGTCGAGACGGCTGACCATCTAGGACCTCCCCCCCATTTTCGGCGAGCACCCTGAGGGCCAGCGCCTGAACCCTGGCGCGGGCTTCCTGGGGAGTGCTGCCGTACGCCATTACGCCTGGCAAACCCACCACCTCGGCGATCCAGCGTCCGTCTTGTTCCAGTTCGAGTCCGATCTTGAAGACCATCTCTGTTCAGCGACTCCCATCCGTGCGGCAGTTGTACGCGGATCGCCCGGTTCTCAGAGGAGCGAGCGGTCGGGCCGGTCTCGGGCGAGCCCGAGTGCTAGCCGGTCCGGCGGAGCTCCTCGCGGATGATGCGACGGAGCGTGCGCGCATCAAGCCCCTGGGCCTCGTGACTGAGCGCCGCCCGGAGAGCCTCGTTGATCATCGTCTGATAGCCGCGACCCGAGGCGTCGGCCCGGTTGCGAAACGCTTCGAGGACATCGTCATCGAGGTAGATGGTGATGCGGGTCTTGCCGGTCGGCTTAATCGCGGGACCGCGCTTCCCCTTACTGAAATCGTATTCCTTCCGCATAGCAGAGGCGCTCCTTTCGGGCGGCTGCCCAGACGCACAGGGAAGCCGTAGAGGGGAGTGACCGAGGCTCAGGCAGCCAGGAGCGGCGCGAGTTCGGCCCGGCTCACCCGGCTGGCTCCGAGACGTGTCAGGACCCGGTTGAGGGCTGCGACCGAGACCTTGCCGGGTGCCGTGATCTCAATCCCAAGCGGTTGGCCGCTACGGCTCAGGTCGACGACGAGTCCGGGCTCAACGCGCAGGGTCCGACAGCTCTTCTGGCCGGCGCGGCGCGGCAGGTAGTAGTACGCCGCGATTGGGCGCCCGTGGCGAAAGGTCACTTCTAGGTATGGTTCCTTCATTCTGGGGTCAATCGGCCCGGTAGGCCGTGATGACGACGAGGATCGTGGCCTCGACGTCTGGCTCAACGACGACCTCCCATCGATTCCGCCGGTGCCGGGTCACGATGACCCATCGACCTTCGACGACGTCCCGATGGAGGCTGGTAGCGACCTGAAGCATACGACGAAGGTCGAGCTCTTGAGTACATGGGAACTCAACTCAAGCTCCCAGCCCCACCAGGAAGGCTGGGCGCCGGCCCCGGAAGCGGGGGTAGCCGGAGTCACCCCCGCCGACGACGCCTACCACTACCCCGACTGGAAAGACGGCCGGCACGACGCGCTGTACACCGAGTGGTGGTACTTCAATTTCATGACCCGCGCGCCGGGGTCGATGCCATCTTCAGTTACTTCGTCACCAATCCCGAGAACATCGGCGGGCGCGCGATGGTGCAGATGGTCGCCGTGGCCTACACCGCAGAGGGGAACGTCACCGCCATCGACCGGCACCCGGCGGCGGACTTCGCGGCCGACGACCGGCAGGCCGACGTGCGCATCGGCGGCAGCAGCTCGCACGTCGCAGCCGACGGCAGGTACCGCGTCGAACGAACTCGCTCCTGACCGCCTACAACGGCGCCCTGCGCCACTTGGCCACGCTTCGGGCGCTTGCGACGGAGCCGCTGCACGGCGACCTGCCGCGTGCGCTGCGCGACTTGATCATTCACGAGCAGACGGCGCGGTAGGAGGGGAAGGTGTGGGGAAGGGGAGCGAGCGTGGGTGCGGGGGCAAGCGTGCCACAGATGAACGAGGCGGAATTACGGGCCTGCCGGCAGCATCCCTGCGCGTCCTGCAGCTCACGCCCGGCGCGCGAGGTTCAAGTCGGCCACTGCAACCACGCGCCTGCATCCGCCTGACAGACCATTCCACGGATCGATACGATGAAGGAGATCATCATGGCGCTCTCCTGATGAGCCCGATCGACTCGTGACGGACCTTTTCGGAAGACCCCATCCTCCAAACCCAGCCGGATTGCCGAATGATGATTCCCGGCAAAGGCACTCAGGACCTCGCAGGCTCGTTGATCGTCAGTCTGCTCATTGCGCTGTTGTGGGCAAGGTGCTATAAGTCCGAACATCGGAGCGGGACCGCTGCTGGACCGGGGAATGATCCGATTCCAGGCCCACCTGGGATCGAGACTGGGTCCATGCCATGCGTGGACTGTCGCTTCGCGTCCGTCGCCCGACTGAGTCGGGCAGCGGGGTATCCGCCCGCAAGACGATCGCAACGGCCCCTCGAAAGCGCCCGCCGGGCGCGGCCCCCGGGACCACCTTCGCATCGCCCCGCCCTTCCGCCCCCCTCGGGGTCGTGAGTCGAAAATCGGGGCAGTTGCAGTCGGCACCGCAGCAGTTTTCCCCACCGAGGAGGACCACCATGCCTCCAGTCATTTCACCTCGAACGAAACGACCCGGAATCCCCCTCATCCTGTCCCTGGCGTTCGTTCTCGCAACTCCGGCGGTGCTGATCTGGGCCGGGAAGGCCCGCCGCATCGACACGCCGGAGGACGAGAGCCGGATGGAGCTGAGACTCTTGCAGGACGAGGCCCGACGCCTGGCCGCGGTCGGCCGCCCCGAGGCCTTCTACCCGCCGGCGGAATTCTCGCCGTTCGGAGGCGCCCTGAAGCCGCAGCGCCTCGACGCCGCGGCGGCCGCCGGAACCCTGCATTCCCCCCTCGGCGACGTGGACTGGGATCCGGCCGTTGACGCAAGCACGGCCGGGCGGAGGCCCGGCCTGCGGTGGGCCGAAGGCGATCTGGCGCGCGGCGAGAAGGGTGCGATGCGTCCCGGGCTCAACTACGTGAAACTGAGCTCCGAGGCGATCGCCGCAAGCGGCCTGGACGCCGTGATCCAGTCGGTGTCGGAGGGCGCGACCATCCTGTCGGTGCTGCCACGCCGGACGCTGCTCGTCAACGTCGAACCGCGCAACATGCACCTGCTGCGGCAGAACACGGGGATCGACCGGATCCGCGCCATGGAGCCGGCGATGAAGATCGCCCATGACCTCGGCGCACGCCCCGTCATCGAGAAGGGCCGCGCCTCCGATCCGAACCTCAGGGTCCGGGTGACCCTGGTGCCCGGCGTCGCGGTCTCCGAGGCGGCGCGTGCCATCGCGGCGATCCCCGGAGTGTCGGACGTGATCGAGAGCCCCTTCGGCGGCCGGATCAGCCTGAGAGCGCACCACGCGTCGATCGGCGCGATCGCCCGCCTCGATTCCGTTCTCGCGGTTGACGACGACCGCGAGATGATGCTGATGAACGACGAGAACGTGCCGACCATCCAGGCGGGGTCGGCCGAGGATGCCAACTTCATCCGTCCGTTCGACCTCGCCGGGGTGGATGGAGGCGGTATCGACACCAATGGCGATGGCCGGCGCATCAACGACGGCAGCGACGCCGTGCCGCCACAGATCGTGACGATCGTCGACAACGGCATCAGCGTCGACACCCCGAACTTCTCGCAGACCGCAACACAGGTGACCACGCTCCCGGCCTCGATCGGCCCGTCGCACCGCAAGGTGCACTCGATCCAGAACGCCGGCGACACCGGGATCTCCTGTGACGCGCAGCTGTCCGGTGGCAGCACCCACGGCAACATCGTAGCGGCGGTGATCGCGGCCTACCCGAGCCAGCTCGGCTTCTTCGCCAGCCGCTCGGGCATCGGCGACGCGACGCAGCCGCGCAACGTGAACCTCGACGGTATCGCCCGCGGCGCCCGCATCCTGATGGAAGACGTGGGGACCACGACGGTCTGCACCATCAACTCGCTGGTGGAGCGCGGCGGCAACGTATCGCCGGGCCCGCTCCCGGACCGCCTGAACTCCGCCATCTGCCCGAAGACGAGCGGTGTCGGCCCTTGCGCGGGGTTGACCGGCGGCGGCGCGGAGACCCACCTGGCGGTCCTGCCGTTCGGCGCGCCGAGCAACTTCTCGACGATCCAGTTCCAGGCGACCGACGGCACCTACCCGCAGGAGGCGGCCGACGTCGACACCTTCCTGTACAACAACCGCGACTTCATGATCTTCTCCCCGGTAGGTAACAACGGCGGCTTGGTCGGCAACAACCGCCTCGGCCTGGCCCTGCGCGAGATCCCGGACCTGTTCAACGGGACCGCGCTCGACGATGACCCGAACGTCCCGCGGCGAATCCAGATCCCGCCGCCGGCAACCGCCAAGAACGTCGTGACCGTCGGCGGCTCGACCGCCGACTGCTTCACATTCTTCGGCCCGGCGGACTGCGAAGGTGCGCTGGTCACCTACTCCTCGCGCGGCCCGGCCACGCCGGAGTCGCTGCGCATGGCGCCGATCGTCACCGCGCCGCAGTTCGATCTTATCCGGACGCCGTACACAGCGGCGGTCGCGGTGTTCCGATCGAACGACAACGACAACCTGCCGCCGGTCGACGCACAGCTCGACGAGGGGCACTTCGGGACCTCCTACGCGGCCGCCTACATGACCGGCGCGGGCGCGATCATCCGCGACTACTTCGCCCAGGGCTTCTACCCGACCGGCAGCCGCGCGACCGCCGACCGCGTGCCCAACATCTCGGGTTCGCTGGTCAAGGCGGCCCTCGCGGCCTCGGCCGATTTCAACGAGGGCGGCATCGCGACCCAGGGCCAGGACAACAACGAGCGCAACCTGCGCCGCACGCGCGCCCTCGACCTCGGGGTGGTGCCGGGCATCATCGGATCGGTGTACGTCGGCATCATGGGCAACAGCGAGCAGGGGTACGGCCGCGCCGTCCTGACCCATGTCCTGCCGCTGGCGAACTGGTCGAAGGACTTCGTCCTGCACCCTGCCTCCGGTTCGCCGCGCGAGTACCCGGCGGCGGGACTCCTGGTGTTCGACGCCATTGCGACCGCCGAGCCGCTGATCGACAACGCGACCAACACGGAGAAGACTCATGCATTCAGGGTCGTGGGAGGGGACCTCGTCACGAAAGAGAGCGGCGCGCTGGCCCTGACGAAGTCGCAGCTGCGGATCGCGGCGGCATGGCCCGACATCCCGTCGCCCGCCTATTCGGGTGGTCGGTTGGTCAACGACCTTGACCTGGTCGTGGAGAGCCCCGGTCCGGATAACTGCCTGACGCCGGCCGATTCCATGCCGGACGGCGCGCCGTGTCCCCCCAACGCGGCGGACGACAACGAGTTCTTCAGCGGCAACAACTACGACGGCGGTCACAACAACGCCACCACCGACCAGTGGTCGAAGGTGCTTCCGGCGCCTCCCTGGCCCCCCGACGGGTACAACGACTCGCGCAATCCGATCGAGGCGGTGCACCTGGCGGGCGACCCGGACTTCGATGGGAACTACGCGGATTCGCCGCTGTACGTCGGCCGATGGCGGGTGACGGTGCGGCGTGGCCATGGCGGCAGTGTCCCGGGTCAGATCACGATCCTCTCGGGCATGAGCGAGGACGTGAACAGCAACGGCCGCCTGGACACGGGCGAAGACACGAACAGCAACGGCCTCCTGGACCAGCCCGGCCAGCCGTACGCCCTGGTGGTGTCGGGGCCGGTGTTCCTGGCCGAGGCCCCACCGCCGGCCGGACCGGTCTCCTACCCGGAGAGCCACGTCTCCTGGGACCTGACGCGATACTCGTGCGCCTCGAATGCGAGCCTGACGATCCTGGACACGATGAACCCGATCGGGCCGGCGGACCCGGCGCGATCGAGGGCCTATACGACCTTCCAGGTCCTTGATGCCGCGGGCAACCTGGTCGACACCGAATTCGGCTACGAGTTCAGCCTGGGCGCGGCGCCGTACGAGACCGTGTCGGCGGCGATCCCGCTCCGCATGGCCAACCCGGTCGCGCCACACAGCCGGAGCGCCATTCTCGAGGTCGACACGAACTACACGGTCGTCGCGACCTATGCGCCGCCGGGGCAGAGCGCCGTCTCGGCGCGAGCCGCCGTCAGTTGTTCGCCCGATCTGGTCAACGCGGCTTTCACGACCGCGGCCGGCAACGCCGTCGGCGAGCAGTACGCCGTCCGGGGCGGTTGCGACGACGACGAGAACCTCGACGCCGGCGAGGTCGTGAGCTACGGCGTGGCGCTGCACAACCGCTCCACGGGGGACGACTACGCCGACGTGACCGCGACCTTGACACCATCGGGTCAGGGGGCTTTGGCCATCCGGGTTCTCGACTCTCCGAAGAACCTCGGCCGCCTGCCGGGGGGCGGCACGAATGGCATCTTCTTCCACGTGTACGTCGACCCGGTGGCGGCCAACGCCCTGGCGGTCGCCGACCGCGTGGTGACCATGACGCTGACCCTCGATTCCCTCGTCAAGGAGCAGCGCCTCGCGCGACAGTCCTACACATTCCGGCACGCCATCAACTCGGACCGCGAGCAGTTCTTCTACTCGACGGACCACCCGGCGGGCAGTCGCGAGATCCGCGATCTGAACCGCAACCTCATGATCGATCCGGTGGACACCCTCGACCCGTTCCTCGGCTTCATCGTGCCGCGCGAGGACGTCGTGTTCTCGACGCTGTTCAGCGGCAGCGGCGCCCCCAGCGGGCAGTTCACCAACCAGCTCGGCGAAGACCTCGACCTCAGCGGCACCTTCTCGGGCACGGAGCGGGACGTCCTCCCGAACGGCGTGGTCGATCGCGGCATCCTGAACTCGAACACCCCGGCCGACCCGGCGCACCGCGTGCCATGGAATCTCGACAACAGCAGCGGTGGATGGGTGCCGTTCCGCCATCCGGGCGGCACCCCGGCCGGCATCGGCATCAACCCGGCATGGGAATACAAGACGAGCGGCCTGTGCGGATTCCAGACCACCGGCGGCCCGAACAAGTTCGGCATCTGGCACACCGGTGATGGCGACCCGGCGACGCCGAGCCCGGCGGCCACGGCCTGCGACGACTATCCCGCCCCGCACGACCCCGCGACACCGGCGATCGTCGAGATGATCATGGACGTCCTGGAGTCGCCGATCATCGCCAAGGTCAACCAGAACGTCGACTCGCGCGGCTTCGCTTACGTCGTCGAGTTCCAGCGTCTCGGTTTCAACGAGAACATCCAGCTCATCGACGCCTACGCCGGCGGCGGCGTCAACATCGACAACGACGTCGACAGCGACAACGTCAACAGCCTGCTCGGCCAGCGACTCGATCAGTACTACACCCGGCAGGCCGGCGGCTGGCCGTATGGCCTGTTCCGGGACACCGGGGAGTACTTCAACGGCCAAGGCATCGATCCGACGACCACCGCGCCCTTCCAGCGGACCTTCGGCCCCTTCATCAACCCGAACGGGTCGGGGACCGTCGACGGCGACGAGTGCGGCTTCACGGGCTTCACCACCAACAACAATCCGCGCAGCCAGAGCCCGATCCCGGTCGCCCAGCCGGATTACCTGCCGTACCCGTGGTGGGGCATGCTACCCCTGATCCTCGGCGTCTGCGACGGCGGAACGGAAGCGGGTCGCGGCTGCCAGCCGAACGACCCATTGGACCCCTGCGTGACCGGTGGCGGCGCGTGCCTCATGCCCCTCGACACCTGCGCGGGCCCGGTGCGCAATTGGGAGGCGACCCTGATCGGCTACGAGGGCGGTTGGGCCAGCCTGATCAACCCGGCGCCGCCGGAGAACTACTTCTTCTTCCTGCCCGGGAAGGCGGGGAATCGCTGGCAGATCGGCATCGGCTTCTGGGCCCTCGAGAGCGTGTCGGGGGCGACCGATTACGGCAAGAGCATCGACGACGTGGTCTTCGAGTGGAAGGAATACCACCCGCAGGACGAGACCGCCCTGGGGCAGGCGCCGGCCTGTGCCCGCTTCGGCCTGTCGGGGCAGGCGGCCGGCGGCCAGTGCGCCTCGATCACCGCGGACCGCACCACCCTCTACGACTGCGACGAGGCCGTCGAGATCACGCTCCACGACGCCAAGTGCATCTCCGTCGGCACCGGCAACACGGCGCCCCTGGGCGGCTCCTGCGCCAGCAACGCTCCCTGCGGGGCCGGCGGGATCTGCACCGCCGCCCTGCCGAGCGTCCAGGTCTGGATCGCCACCGACAGCGACTCGATCCCCGTGGCGGTTGGCGGCCTCCTGGTCCGCCGGCCCAATGCCAAGCAACATGCGCTGAGCGCCGTGCCGGGGGCGCCCGGGTTCTTCCGCGGCACGGTGATCTTCTCGACGACCACGAACGACGCCAACCATGTCTTCACGCTGCCGGGCAGCGACCAGTCGTTCACGGTCTACTATCACGACCCCCTGTGCGACGGCGACCGCGACGGGCAGGCGGGCGAGGACGACTTCGCCAACCTCGACGGCGACGGCGTTCCGGACGCCGGCGACACCTGCCCGCTGATCGACGACCCCTCCCAGGAGGACGTGGACCTCGACGGTGCCGGCGACCGGTGTGACAACTGCCCGGTCATCTGGAATCACGACCAGGCGGACACCGACACCGACGGCGTCGGCGACGCCTGCGATTACGACGATCTCGACCTCGACGGGTTCCTGGACAACGTCGGCGACAACTGCCCCGACGTCCGCAACCCGAACCAGGCCGATCTCGACGGGGACGGCCGCGGCGATCTGTGCGACACCATGCAGACCTGGATGCCGAACGGCGCCAGCCAGGCACCCGATCTCGCCCAGTGCAACACCGGCACCGGCCAATGCGAGCTGAGCGGGACCTGCAATGGCGGCGCGCTGCACGGAATGCCGTGCGACTTCACGCCCGCCAACAGCTTCCTGGTGCCCTGCCCCGGCGGCACCTGCATGCCGGCCCACAACGCGCCGCCGGCCGCGATCGGCCGCCCCTGCACGGTCAACGCCGACTGCTACACGGATGTCGACCGCGACGGCGACGGCGTCGCCGACGCGCTGGACAACTGCGTCATCGCGCCGAACCCGACGCAGGCGAACGCCGACGGCGATGGCCTCGGCGATGCGTGCGACGGCGACGGCGCCGACACCGTGACCATTCTCCGGTGCCGGTCGTCGTCGGCGAACACACAGCCCGGCGGCTTCGCCTGCACCGCCGGCGGCGACTGCCAGAACCCGTTCGGCATCATGGCGAGCTGCCAGACCTACCTGCAAACCTCCGGCGGCGGCCCGATCGAGGACGACTACGACGGCGACGGCGTGCCGGACGACCTCGACAACTGCCCGGTGACGGGCAACCCGGCGATCCTCGCGGGCACGTTCCACCAGCGCGATGCGGATCGCGACGGCCTGGGGGACGCCTGCGATCCCGATGGGACGAACGACGACGAGAACGACGGCATACCGGATGACATCGTGACCTTCAGCGGCGCCATCGCCTGCCGGCCCGGGCCTCCGGCCACACTCGCGGACCAGCCGCGCGAAGGCCTCCTCCTCCTGTCGGCGGAGTATCGGGACTACAACGGCGACGGTGACATCTTCCCCGACACCGGGGAGAGCGGCTATCTGCGTCTGACGCTCGAGAACCTCGGGTCGGCCCTGACGAACGCCAGGATCGACCTGACCAGCACCAGCCCGTACGTGACCTGCATCAGGCAGGCGTCGGCCCACATCGGTGCGTTCCCCAGCGGCACGACGAGGACAGTGGGCACCTGGAGCGCCGGCGACCTCGAGTTCACCGCGGCCAACGCCCCGGTCCTCGACTACCAGGGCCTGCCGGATCTGGCCCCGAGGATCAACCTCTGCATCGCCGTCGCGGACAGCGGGGTCGCGGGCACGCCCACGCGAACCTGCTTCGACCTGCTGGCCGACGTCGATGCCATCGGCCAGCAACGATTCACGGGCGCGGCCAGCGCGGGGGTCATGCTCGAGACCTTCGACACCGATGCGGACGGCGACGGCGATCACACCATCCTCGACACCTGGCTCGACGAGAATTACTTCTGCAACGGCGGTCTCCGCCACGCGGAGCTCTGCGACCCGGCGAATCCGGCGGATCCGTGCGTCACTGGAGGTGGATCATGTCCAGGGACCCCGCTCCGCCGCGGCCTCTGTTCAACCGCCCCGAGACACGGCTGCCTGGACGACGCGGACTGCCCGCTCGCCGGCGACGGCAGTCCCGGCGTGTGCTACAGGGGCTCGTACATCCGCGGCAGCGACACGGGCATCGGCGCCGGCACCGTGGCGGCGGTGACCTGCGGCGGCTACGACGATCCGCAGCGCAACCCGCTGTGCGTGCTGGACCCCGACTTCCCGATGGACTGGCACATGCACTGCGCCGTCGGTGCCACCGACTGCCCGAACCTCGAGACCGGGACGTGCGCCGGCGGATGCTCGTACGACACGCCCACCGGAGGGGCGAAGGCCCACAGCGGCACCATCTCGCTGCACATGGGGGCCCATTTCGTGGCCACCGACAACCTGGCGGGCGACTCGACACACTTCCGCACCCTGCAGGGATACATGTCGGCCCCGATCAACCTCGCGCTGTTCCCGCGCCCCGGCGATCTGGAGCTGGGCTTCCACCACATCGCCCGCCTGATGGATAACAACGGCGTCGGTCCGGGCAACGAGAACCAGTGCGCCGACTGCGCCGATGTCCAGATCCAGCTCGACCGCAACCCCGATCCGGACATCGACGACTGGGGCTTCTGGGACAAGCTGGTTCCATACCAGAACGTGTACGACCACAAGCCGAACGCCTGGTCCGTCTTCGGCGGCTACTACTGCCAGTTCACGCCCACCGATACGGGGCCGGCCGCGCCGAGCCCGAAGGGCGTGCACGAAACTCTCTGCTACCCGCTGGGCGCCTGGTCCCACTGCGGTTCGACAATCGGCACCCATCCCGCGAGCACCGGCGACTGCGCCGGCCCCGGTGACGTCGACCCGGGCGGCGCCGGGGTCTGGGTGCAGACGAAGTTCAACCTGGCCGCGTACCTGGGCCAGCGCATCCGGATTCGCTGGATCGCCGAGACCTGGAACTTCGGCGCCGGTCCGGACTCGTACTACGAGCTGGGGGCCGGCTGGGACAACACCACGCACGACGACGGCTGGTGGCTGGACGACATCCGGGTTGCCGGCACCGTCGTCGAGCCGGTCACCCCGGAGCCGGACACCAGGCCGCGCACCGGGACCTGCCCGATCGACCTGTGCGACGAAACCAGGGGCGTGTGCTCGAACGACCCGACCATCGTCTGCACCGCCGCCACTGTGATCGCCGACTGCGGCGCCGGCAACAGCTGCCTCGTGAACGGCGGGGTGCGGGTGGCCGTGACGATCACCGACCTCGATGGCGCGGTCGTCAACAGCGGCCCGCATGTCGTCTACGCGGGTCAGTCGATCCGCGTCGACGCGAGCGGCTCGTGGATACCCGGTGGATGCGTCGGCGGCGTGCCGGAGATCGAGTTCTCGAAGGACGGCCGCGTCGTCCAGGCGTTCAGCGCCAAGACGTTCTACCTCGACGCCCCGTCCCCGCACGGCTCGTATTCCTTCCGCATGCGCTGCAGCAGCGACTTCACCTGCACCGGCGGCACCGTCGCGACAGCCTACATGCCGGTCTACAGTGGTGACGGCGGCGATTCGTTCTTCGGCGAGTGGAGCGGCGCGCCGAACCAGGCCAACGGCGTGCTCTACTATCGAGGCCGGTGCACGGCCGGCACGATCGGCACGCCGTGCAATCTGGCGGCGGAGTGCGGCGCCGGCGGCGTCTGCAACGTCACCACCGACAGGGCCGACGATGCCACCGTGTTCCGCGTGTGGGCGCCGGGAGACTCCGGCGTCGAGGTGATCCGCGGTGCCGTGCCGGTGACGGGACCGCGCGGCACGCTCGCGGCCCCGTCGTGGCACCTGCCCTCCCTGCCGTGCCCCTGCTTCCTGTCGCTTCCCGCCGGAACACCCGGCGTGGCCGGCGGCACCAACTACTTCTCGCCGGCCCAGGATCAGACGGCCGATCCGAACCCGCCCGTCGGCGGCGTTCTCTTGTACGCTGCCTCGTCGATTTCGCCGGTGGGGTCGGAAGTGAACGCGTTCGGATGCGCCAGTCCGAACATCTGCAACAACGCCGGGTGGTGTGAGCTCGGCACCAACGCAGGCGGACCCTGCAACACCAGCACCGACTGCGCGGGCGGCGGCACCTGCAACCTCCGCACGACATTCTGCTCGAGCGACTCCGGCGTCGCGGACCTGGGAGGCTGCGGCCGGCACATGGTCTGCCAGGGGGGCCCGAACAACAAGCGGCTGTGCACCCTGAGCGTGGATTGCCCGGGGGGCTCCTGCCCGGCCCTCGCGCCGACCGTCTCGACCCCGGGGCAACTCTGCTACACGCTGAGGAACGTGACGCCGCTTTCGTCACCCGGTGGCGGCTGTCCGGACCCGACCCTCCCAATCTACCTCGTCCGCCGGCTGGCGGAGGGGCTGAGCTGCCTGCTTTCGAACAACACCACGACTCGAATCGTCTCGGACACGCCGGATCCGACGGTCACCGGCCAGTCATACCCGGTGACCTGGATGGTGACGCCGATCCCGCCGGGGTCCGGGACGCCCACCGGGACGGTGACCGTGGACGACGGGACGGACAGCTGCACGGCCGCCGTGGCGGCCGGCGGGTGCCTGCTGGTGTCGGGCACACCGGGCGAAAGAACGCTGACGGCGATCTACTCCGGCGACTCGACGTTCAACTGCTCCTCGGGGTTGGCGCCCCATACGGGGCTCCCCGCGAGCACGACGACGACGATCACCTCCGACACGCCGGACCCGACGGTGACCGGCCAGGCGTACACGGTGAGCTGGACCGTGACGGTCAACGCGCCGGGGTCGGGGACACCCACGGGGACGGTGATCGTGAGCGACGGGACCGCGAGCTGCACCGCCGCGGTGGCGGCCGGAAGCTGCTCCTTGACCTCGACCACCGCGGGGACGAAGGCGTTGACAGCGACCTACTCCGGCGATGCCAACTACGCCGGCTCAACGGTCGAGTACATCGCGCCGCACATTGTCAACAAGGCCGGCACGACGACGACGATCACCTCCGACACGCCGGACCCGACGGTGACCGGCCAGGCGTACGCGGTGAGCTGGACCGTGACGGTCAACGCGCCGGGATCGGGGACGCCCACGGGGCCGGTCACGGTGAGCGACGGGACGGACACCTGCGTGGCCGCGGTGGCGGCCGGAAGCTGCTCGTTGAGGTCGACGACCATCGGGTCGAAGACGCTGACGGCGACCTACGCCGGCGACGCCAACTACGACGGCTCCTCGGACACGGACGTGGCGACGCACACGGTCAACAAGGCCGGCACGACGACGACGATCACCTCGGACGTGCCGGACCCATCGCTGATCCGCTGGGCGTACACGGTGTCCTGGACGGTGACGGTCAACGCGCCGGGGTCGGGGACACCGGTGGGGACAGTGACGGTGAGCGACGGGACGGACAGCTGCGCGGCCGCCGTGGCAGAGGGAGGCTGCCCGTTGGAGTCGACTACCGCGGGGGCGAAGACGCTGACCGCGACGTACGGCGGCGACGCCGATTTCAACGGCTCCTCGGGGACTGCGCCGCACACGGTCAAGTACGGCACTATAACGAACCTTTACCCGGGCGCACCGAACCCGACGGTGACCGGCGAGGCGTACACGGTGACCTGGGACGTGACCAACGAGCCCGGCTCGGGGACGCCCACGGGGACGGTGACGGTGAGCGACGGGATTGACAGTTGCGCCGCCGCGGTGGCGATCCGAACCTGCGTGTTGACGTCGACCACGGCGGGGGCGAAGACGCTGACGGCGACCTACTCCGGCGACGCCACCTTCTACGGCTCCTCCGGGACCTCGATGCATACCGTGAACAAGGCCTCCACGCACATCGCCCTCACCTCGCACGCGCCGGACCCGACGGTAACCGGCCAGGCGTACACGGTGGGCTGGACGGTGACGGTCACGGCGCCGGGAGCGGGAACGCCGTCGGGGAACGTGACAGCGAACGACGGGACGAACAGTTGCACGGCCTCGGTGGCTGCCGGAAGCTGCTCGTTGACGTCGTCCTCCGCGGGGGTGAAGTCGCTGACGGTCGCCTACGCCGGCAATGCCAACTACTTCGGATCCGCGGAGACCCATGTCGCGGCGCACACGGTCGACAGTGCCGGCACGACGACGACCATCACCGCGGACGCGCCGGACCCGACAGTGATCGGCCAGGCGTACACGGTGCAATGGACGGTGGCGGTGAACGCGCCGGGTTCGGGGACACCCACCGGGACGGTGACGGTGACCGACGGCACGGACACCTGCGCGGCCGCGGTGGCGGCGGGGAGCTGCTCGTTGACGTCGACCACTCCGGGGCCCAAGCCCCTGGGGGCGACGTACAGCGGTGACGCCGATTTCAACAGTTCGTTGGGGACCGCGCCGCACATCGTCAAGTACGAAACCATGACGAACATGATCTCCGACGATCCGGACCCGACGGTGCCCGGCCAGGCCTATACGGTGAGCTGGACGGTGACGATCAATCCACCGGGCTCCGGGACGCCCGGCGGGGCGGTGACGGTGAGCGACGGGACCGCAAGCTGCACCGCAGCGGCGGCGGCGGGAGCCTGCGCGCTGACGTCGACCACCGTGGGTGTGAAGACGCTGACGGCCACGTACGCCGGCGATGCCAGCACCAACGGCTCCTCGGACACGGACGTCGCGGCGCACACGGTCGCAAAGGCCCCTACGGCGACGACCATCACGGACACGCCGGACCCGACGGCGATCAATCAGCCGTACATGGTGTCCTGGGTGGTAACGGCCAGCGCTCCGGGATCCGGGTCGCCCGAGGGATCGGTGACCGTGAGCGACGGGACGGACGGCTGCATGGCCACGGTGGCGGCGGGGGGCTGCCCGTTGACGTCCACCACTCCGGGGCCCAAGATCTTGACGGCGACGTACACCGGCGACGGCAATTTCAACGGCTCGTCGGCGACAACGCTCCACATGGTCAAATACAACACCACGACGACCATTACGTCCGACGCTCCGGACCCGACGGTGGTCGGCGAGGGGTACACGGTGAGCTGGACGGTGACGCCCGACCCGCCGGGGTCGGGGACACCCACCGGAACGGTCACGGTGAGCGACGGCATGTCGGCTTGTGGCGGCAACGTGACGGCCGGTGGCTGCTCGCTGACGTCGACCACCACTGGGCTGAAGACGCTGACGGCGACCTACTCCGGCGATGCCGGCTTCAGTGGCTCACCCGGGATTGCGCAGCACACCGTGGATAAGGCCAACACGACGACGACGATCACCTCGGACGAGCCCGATCCCTACCCGGTGGCCAGGGACTACAGGGTGACCTGGACCGTCACTGCCAACGCGCCCGGCTCAGGAGTCCCAGCGGGGACGGTCACGGTGGATGAGGGATCGGTCCACTGCAGCGGTCAGGTGTCGGACGGGGGCTGCTCGTTGATGTCGATATACCCGGGGAACAGGATGCTGACAGCGACCTACTCCGGCAATACCAGGTTCAACGCCTCGGAGGGGACGTCCACGCACACGGCCACCAAGAACCCGACGACCATGACGGTGACCGCCGTCACCCCCGAACTGACGGTGACCGGTCAGGCCTACACGGTGCGCTGGACCGTCACCGCGGCTCCGGGGGCGTGGGTGGCCCCCTCGGGGTCGGTGACGGTCAGCGATGGGACCGACAGCTGCACAGCCGACGTCGACGCGAGGTCCTGCGTATTGAGATCGACCACGACAGGGGACAAGACCCTGACCGCGACGTACCAGGGCGATCTCGCCTTCGAAGGCTCCAGCGCAACACGAGCGCACTCTGTGACCGCGGCTGACACGATCACGAGGATCACCTCGGACAACCCGGACCCGTCGTCCGCCGGCCATGCGTACTCGGTGCACTGGACCGTGACTGCCAGCGCTCCGGGCTCCGGGACGCCCACCGGGACCGTGACGGCGAGTGAGGGGGCCGCAAGCTGCACCGCCACGGTCGCGGATGGCGGGTGCCTGCTGATGTCGGCGACGACGGGGGTGAAGACGCTGCGGGCCACGTACTCGGGCGATGCGCACTACAAGGGCTCTTCGGGGACGGCGCCGCATACCGTGAACTGACGCCAGGCACCCCTCGCGTCGGCGAGGCAGGATGCCGGGGGTGGGCCTGGCTCCTGGGGATGAGCCGCGGCCCTGTCCGGCCCGGCCCCCCAGCCCGCCAGACCCGCGCCCGGCATGTGATCCGGCCCAATTTGCTTAGCCAAGGAGGAGATCGCCCCCGATGTGGCCATCACCGTCAGGCGCACGGGTCGCCGCCTCCATCTTGTTGGTGCTGCCGTCGGCGGAGCGCCCCCCGCGACGGCCCGGGAGGGGTCGGCGGCAGCCCCGATGCACAGGCAAGCCCTGGTGAGGGGTGACCGAGGCTCAGGTAGACAGGAGAGGTGCGAGTTCGGTCCGGCTTACCCGGTTGGCTCCGAGGCGTGTCAGGACTCGGTCAGCTCGTCCCGGACCTGGGGCCAAGGACGGGCCGAGCCTGGGTCCCGGAGATGGGTGGCCAAGCGTCGGTCCAACTCGGCGCGTTGTGCCTCGGTCACGGGGAGCGCCTCCTGGTTCTCAGCGATGCTGTCCCAGATCGCTTCCACGAGCTGAATGCGCTCTTCCACGCTCAGGCTCAGGATCTGCTGAAGCTGGTGTGAACCCATGGCCGTAAGTCTACCCTCGGGTATCCGTCGGCGCAATCTGAGGTTGGCCGAGGTCGCGCGGCAGGGGCACGGCCTGGCCCCCCACCCACCCCGCCAAACCCGCGACCGGCATATAATCCGGGTCGAATCAGCCAGCCAGGGAGGATATCGCCCCCGATGCGGCCGTCCCCGTCAGGTGTGTGGCTTGCCGCCGCCATCATGCTGGTGCTGCCGCCGGCCGCCCGGCCGGCGGTGGGCCTGGAAAACATCGGGGATGGGCAGCCGGTGGAGGGGGTGGTGCCCGCCGACGACGCCTACCACTACGCCGCCTGGAAAGACGCCCGCCACGACGCGTTCTACACCGAGTGGTGGTACTTCAACTTTCATGACCCGCGCGCCGGGGTCGACTGCATCTTCAGTTACTTCGTCACCAATCCCGAGGACATCGGCGGGCTGGCGATGGTGCAGATGGTCGCCGTGGCCTACACCGCGGAGGGGACCGTCACCGCCATCGACCGGCACCCGGCGGCGG
>Ga0184615_10000109_pt1 | contig 50091 bp, 49 predicted proteins | sample PLM4_65_coex_FD_133134 | JGI IMG/M metagenome (GOLD analysis project Ga0184615, IMG submission 133134) | Groundwater sediment microbial communities from an aquifer in East River, Colorado, USA - PLM4_65_coex | ecosystem: Environmental > Terrestrial > Soil > Riparian zone | place: USA: East...
CCACGCTCGGCGAGGTCGGCCATCGTCCACGCGATCTCGTCCCGAGTGGGGGCGTCGCTCCGGGCTGCCAGCGCTTCGTACCAGTCCAGGGCTTTGGCCACCTCCCCTTCCCGCTCCGCGAGGCCGGCGAGCTGGCGTAAGGCCAGGGCGGACTGGGGACTATCGCGATAGTCCGCCAGGAGCCGGCTCCAGATCCGCCTCGCCCCAGGTTGATCCCCGGACACCAGGACGAGGTCGGCAGCCTCGCTGAGCGCCGCCGGCGCGAGGGGGGTCTTTGGGAAATCGTCCGCCACTTTGAGGAACGCTGCTGAAGCTGCATCTCGCTTGCCGCGGGCACGCTGATCGGCGGCGTGTTGATAGAGCGCCGACGCCGCGAGCGTCGCGAGGGCCTCGGCCTGGGGGCCGGTCGCGTTGCGCAGGGCTTGCCGAAAGGCGGTTTCGGCGGCCGGGTACTCGTGACGGTCAAAGAGTGTTTGACCGATCACCCGTCTCGCCGGGGCAGCCCACCGACTCGATGGGTAGCTCGTGACCAGGCGCTGCGCGGTCTCAGCCGCCCGATCGGCAAGGCCGGCGCGCCCCGCGGTCTCGGCCGCTTTCATCAGCAAGTCGGGGTTGCGCGTGTCGTCTGTAAACGCCACGAGGAACCGGTTGACACGAAACAGGAGGCCCTCGGCGGCACCTGGGGTGACCGGTCCGTCGGGGGGGAAGGACCGCTCCCACGCCACCACGGCTGCGTAGGCGGCCTCGCGGCTCTGCGCGTGCAGGGGGTAGTGGTACGCCGCGCGGAGGTATCCCTCGGAGGAGTCTACGTACCGCCCGAGTTCGAAGAGGGCGTCCGCCCGGAGCCAGGCGATCTTTGCGGCTTCGATGTCGGTGGGAAACAACGAGAGAAAGCGGTCGTGTCGCGCCAGCGCTCGCTCGTAGGCGCTGGGTCGCCGAGCGGCTTGAGCCTGGGTATGATCGTAGAGCGCGAGCTGATACAGGGCGTCTTTGACCAGCGGCCGAGCCGTCTGACGAGCGGCGTCGGTCGTGGTCTTGGCCCACGCGGTCCCGGGGCTGTAGCGTTCGACGAGTTGCTCGCGGGCGCCGATGAGGGCGGTCTGCCACTTGGCTTTGGTGTACGTCTCGGCGATCGCGGCTTGGAACTGGGGGGCGTTTGGGTGGGAGGGATGGCCGGCTAAGAACGCGTCGTAGGCGTCAACCGCGTCGGCCGTGCGATCCTGAGCCTGGTACAGCGTGCCCAGTGTTCGGTAGAGCGTTTCCTCGTACCCGCGTCGCCCCGTCCGGTCGAAGTAGGCCCGCATCTCGCCGGGCCCCCCGAGATAGTCGAAGCTGAGCAGGAGGGCTTTCATCCCCTCCATCACAAAGGCCGCGTCGGGCTCCGAGAAGTCCGAGAGCGAAAAGGGGATCTCGGGACCCGGGACGCGAGACGAAGCGGTCGCCGCCACGGTGCCTCGGTGGACGCGGCGCGTCGAGGCATCCAGGATCGAGACGAACGCGTCAGCGGCGCGACGGTACTCCTGAAGGTTGAGGTCGGTCCATCCGAGCTGATACGCGGCGCTCTCGGTCAGGGTGGGATTCGACCCCGCCTGCGCTTTGGCGAACCAGTTGGCGGCCGCTGGGAAATCCCTGGTCGCGAAGGCGTGTTCGCCGAGACGGAACGCGGCCTCGGCGGCGTAGACGCTTTGTGGATACCGCCTGAGGAGGGTCTCGAGATGGGCCACGGCCTCGTCCGCACGCCCCGTCTCCCGGTAGGCGCGAGCGAGCTGGTAGAGGGCGGCGTCGTTTTCGGGGCGATCGGGGTAGAGGGCCAGCAGGCGTTCGTAGACGGCAAGCGACTTCGTGCGATCGAGGGGGGGCGGAGTAACGGCCGGTCCTTTGCCCGCGCGCGACCGTGCCTCTCGAACGCGTTTGTCGTAGGTCGACGTTTCGATCTGGGTGTAGAGGTCGCCGAGACGGTGGATCGCCTCGGCCCTCAGCGTCGAGCGGCCCTCCAGGTCCTCCATGACGAATCGCTCATACGCCCGTAACGCCTCAACCTTCTGGGCGCGTCCCCGTGGATCGCGCTGGCTGGCCAAGACCTCTTCGGTGATCGCCCGGATCTTGGATGCGTCGATCGCGATCGGAAGATCGGCGGTCACTCCCAACGCCGGCGAGAACAGCAATATGGCCTCTGCGAGGAGAATCGGTACCGCCCGCCGGGCCAGAGGGAACGACCACCCCATACGGAGCGGGTTACTCAAGCGTCAAGGCCTCCGAGCCCAACTCGTCGCGCTCGGCCACGAGGTTCCTGGCGATGCCCAGGCCAGCCTGGATGGCCCAATCCTCCAGCCGTTGCTGCTCCCGCGCCAGTGCATCGAGGGCAAGCGCCGCCAGCACCCCGCGCGACTCGGCCTTGACCGCGGCGAACTTGACGAGGAGCTCCTGGCCTTTGGCCACAAGCTGAGTGCTATCGAGCGATTGCAGACGTCCCCCCAACGTGATCGAGCGGGGCGGGGCAGCGGTGATGTCAGAGGGAAAATGATCGAGGGTGTGGCGAAGATCTCGCTCAAAGCGCAGTAACCAACGATAATGTTCGAGGGCACGGAAAAATTCCGCGTCATTTAAGGCGCTCCCCACCTCGCCATCGAGGGGATCCCATTGGGGATTCTTGATCACCGAGCGGAGGTGATCGACGGCATCCATCGCGGTAGTGAGCTCTTCGAGCGCGACGCGATGAGCGGTGACCGATCTCGTGTACGCCCGTAAATCTGCATACGAAGCGGCGAGCGTTAAACGTGCCTCGTGCGCGTATTGCCCGTTGGGGAACCGGGCAAGGAGCTCCTGGAGGATCGCGATGGCTTTGACGTGCTCATCCGATTTCCGCAGGGCCCAGGCCACACCGAAGAGCGCCGTCTCGTAGGCTGGGCTGCCGGTGCCCACCTGGCCCAACTCGGCGAGCGCCTCATCGTATCGCCCCTGCTCGATCAATTGCAGTCCCAACGCGGCGTGGGCGTGCTCGACCACGCGCGAGCGGATCGGGTCGAAGAGAGAGCGGGACTGGATGAGCTGTTTGAGAATCGTGGAGGCCGTGAAGGCGTCGCCCAGGCCCGACAACGCCTGAGCCTGACCGTAAAGCCCCAGGGGCGCGTCGCGGCTCGATTTCGGCACGCTTCGAAAAAATCCCCCAGCCTGCGGATAGGCTCGCAGTGACAGGGCGCTGATCCCGGCCAGCGCGTGAGCCTCGCCGGCGAGGTCAGCGGGTAATCCTGCCCCGAGGTGGTCGTGGGCCTCGATCACCCGGGGGTGGTGGCCATCGCGAGCCGCGATCTGCTCGATCCGGAACCACGCGCGCGCGCGCACCTCGTCATCGTCATCGAAGGCCTCGCCGATCAGTGTGTGGAGGACGGCATCGGCCTCTTCCGGCAACCCGATGGCGGCATAGGCTTCGGCCAGCCGGAGGCGGCTCTCCTGTTTGAGTTGGGACAGGGGCTCGCGGTCGAGTGCGGAGAGAAAGAAGCTCGCGGCGTCGCCGAAATCTCCGGCCTGAGCGGCAAAGACACCGAGGCGGTAGACGGAATCGTCGATCGGTCGATCGGCGCGCCGAAAGTCCAGAAGGGACTCCCCAGCGGGCTCCAAGGTGACGTGGGGTTCTTCAGTGAATCCGGCCCTGAAGCGCAACACGCGGTGATCGGAAGGTCGTGCGCTTTCAAACGTCAGGGTCTTGGTTTTGAGGTAGCTTTTCCCGTTTCGATCGATGCCCTTGAGGGTGACGGCCAACGTATGCTGGCCCGGGCCGGCCGAGACCGTGAGGAGTGTCTGGAGCGCTCCGGCGGCCAAGGCGTGCCATTCACGGTCGGAGTATTGATGCTCTACTGGCGGATGGCGATCGAGGGCGACTCGAATCCAACTGGGAAGGTGGTGAGCCGGGATCGGTTCGCCGCGCGGATCCACTTCAAACAAGATCTCGAGATGCGGCACGGGTTTGACGGGGTCTTCGCGAAATGTGAAAAGGGCCTTGTTGTACTCCACGAGAGACTTCTTGAGAGCGTGAACCACTTTCCCCAGCGGGAATGGCACGGGCTCCGCCCATCCACTGGTGCCGAGTATCAAGAGACAGCCTACCGTGGAGGCGACGAGGCCCAGGCGGCGCGCGCGGCGAACGATGCGATCCTGCGCAGATCGCTGCGAGTCTATGGGATAATGCAAGGCGGTGATCCGGCGTGGAATCGACTGGAAAATCCCTGTGAAATCGTAGCGAAACCAGGCGGATAAATCAACCGTACGCTGTGGCTAGGGGAGGCGAAGCGCTCCGTACAGCGTCGACTCGTTGTCCGCGTTGTCGACGGCCGTGATCTGGTAAAGATGGGGCTGCCGGATATCCACAGTGCCTGTGGGGGCAAAGACGAATCTGATCGGGTTGCCGCTTAGATTGGCCACGAAGGTATCCCGATTGCCGTCGACGTAGATCCGGTACCCTTTGATCCCGCTCCCTGCCCCGTCTGTCGCTGGGCCCCACTCCAGCAGGATGTAGGGCGGAACGCACGTATAGCACGGGGTGCCCGCCAAGGAAGCCGTTCCCCTCGCTGGGAAGAACGGGAGAGTCGTGTCGTTGAAGATTCCGCCGCCCTTGGGGATGACGGCGAAGATTCCAAAACTGAGGTCGCCTTGGTCGCACGACACTTCGTGGGCGAAGACATTGGCGGTGTCGCCGCACACCTCTGCCCAGAGCCCGCTTGCATTGAGCCGCCCCAGGACGAAGGTTGCTTCGGCCTCCGGGGTGATGTTGCAGGCAACGGGATCATAACGGACGGTGAGCGTCGTGGGAAACTGCCCGGCTCCGGAGAACCCGGTCATTTCCCGGGGGACGATGGCGCTGACTTGAAACGCGGTGTCGATGTGGCCGTCCTGGGGAAGGTTGCCGTTTGGTTCGGGGGCGATCCGAATCTGGGCGAAGTTCACGCCAGAGGGAAGCTGGTCATCGGGGATCTCAAACAGTAGTTTCGCCTTGTCCCGATCTCGAGGAAGCTCAATCTGGGGATCCGTGGCCCAGAAAAGGGCGGCGCCCACATTCGTCACGTTAAAGTCGAGGTTGGTGCCTGTGAGTGCGCATCCCTGGGGGATGGCATCCGGTACAGCGCTGGCGAACTCTTCCTCGGAGGGGAGGCCAGTTCCGCAGCCGATCACGATGGTTGCAACCCCGAAGGCGCAAAACGACCGTATCGCTTGCCTCATACTCATAACGACACGTAGAGATTCTGAGATATTCGGTCGCGCGCGCGAGAAAATCGATTTGTTCGTGATGGCCGGTTGAAAAATCGACCTGAAAAGCGTATACGTACGCCCAGGATCGACTCGACATCAGGAGGAGCCGTGGATTATCAGACAATTGCGGACCGCGCGCTTGCGGGGTATCTACTGACGACGGAGCAAGCCCTCGGTGTCTTGCAGGCCCCGGCGGAAGACCTCCCCGAGCTGCTGCAGGCGGCGTTTCTGGTCCGTCGGGCGACATTCGGGACCAGGGTCCAATTCCATGTTCTGATGAACGCGAAAAGCGGGTTCTGCCCGGAGGACTGCGGCTATTGCTCGCAGTCTTCAAGGTCCACCGCGGAGATTGACCGTTTCCCCCTCCGCTCCACAGAGGAAATGCTCCAAGCTGCACGTAAAGCCCATCAAACTGGGGCGCATCGGTTCTGCCTCGTGATTAGTGCACGTGGAGCCACGGCCCATGAGATCGAGCGGATCGTCGAAACGGTCGAGGCGATTAAAGCCGAAGTGCCGATCGAGGTGTGCTGTTCTCTAGGACTACTGACGCTGGATAAGGCGCAGCAATTGAAAGCGGCAGGTGTCGACCGTATCAATCATAATCTGAATACCAGTGCTCGCTACTATCCGGCGATCTGCTCGACCCACTCGTTTACTGACCGCGTCGCCACGGTGGAAGCGGCTCAGGCCGCCCGCCTCGCGACGTGTAGTGGAGTGTTGGCCGGGATGGGAGAAACCGACCTCGATCTCATCGATGTCGCCCGTGTTCTGAGGGGGTTAGCTGTCGATTCGGTACCCGTGAATTTCTTGAACGCGGTCACCGGGACCCCTCTCGAGGGTACCAGGGAATTGACGCCGTGGCGTTGCTTGAAGATCCTCTGTTTGTTCCGCTTCATCCTTCCAAAGACCGAGATTCGCGTGGCCGGGGGACGCGAGGTCAATCTTCGGGGCCTTCAACCCCTCGCCCTCTACCCCGGCAACTCGATCTTTGTCGAAGGGTACTTGACAACCGCTGGGCAAGCGGCGGCCGATGCCATCCGCATGGTCGAGGATCTCGGTTTTGAAGTTGGAGACCGGATTCCCGTCGAACATCCTCGCGTCTAAAGCCCCTCAATAAACACTCGATGGCCCTCACACAACACCCGAAATAAATATCGAACAACTTTCCATTTTACAGTTATTTTCTATTGACTTCTCCTATTCGTCGTGCTATTGAAATGCCATTGTCACTTAAGTATTTGAATTAAAATAAATATTATAAATATATAAGTATCGGAAGGAGGTGATTATCAGAGGATAGATTGATCAAGAATAGGCAAAGATGAGCCGTTCTATCGGATGGACAGGGAGGTTCGAACAGGCGACCCGCTACCGAGGAGTCGCCTCTACCAGGAGGCCGGACTATGCGTGTGATTGCGATCGTCAATCAAAAAGGCGGATGTGGAAAAACGACCACGGCCATCAATCTGGCGGCGTGTCTGGCCGCGCAATCGCGCAATGTCTTGCTCATCGATCTGGATCCGCAGGCTCATGCGACCCTGGGCCTGAGTATCAAGCCAGAAGAGGCCGAGCGCGGCATGTACGAGGTCTTGAGTGGTGAATCCACGCTCGACGAGGTCATCACGCAGATCCTGCCCCGTTTAGCTTTGGCGCCGGCTAACATTGCTCTGAGCGCGATTGAACAATTCCTTGCGGGAACCCCGGAGCGAGAACGCCAGTTGGCAGCCCGTATCGCGACCCTCCAGGAGCCCTTTGACTATGTGCTGATCGATTGCCCTCCGAGCGTGGGTTTGTTGACCTTCAATGCGTTGATCGCTTGTCAGGAAGCGATCGTTCCTGTTGAGACGAGTTTCTTTTCCCTGCAGGGGGTGGTCAAGCTTTCGGAAACGATCAAGTTGATCGGAGAAAAAATCGGCCACGAGATTTCGGTGCGGATTCTCCCAACAAAGGTCGATCGGCGAGCGGGCTACGCGAAAGAGATTCTGCTCAAGATGCGCGAGCGGTTCAGCGATGTGACGCTTGCCACGGCGATCAACCTCAACGATAAGCTCCGGGAGGCGGTGGGTCTGGGCCTTCCGATCACCGAGTACGCGCCGGACTCCACCGGGTTTAAAGACTATATGGCGCTGGCTCGCGAGGTCATCTCGGCCGAGCGTGGCCGCGCCAAAGATCGTCCAGCGGTACTTGGGCCCCAGTCTCGCTCGGGAGTGCTGTTTGCGATCGACGCTCCGGGTGCCCACGATGTCAAATTGGCCGGAGATTTCAACGGGTGGATTCCAGATCGAGATGTCCTGAGCCTCAAGGATGACAGCGGTCTCTGGAAGAAGTTCGTGTTCCTTGGGCCCGGTAGTTACCAGTACAAGTTCGTTGTGGATGATGAGTGGCGGGAGGATCCACACAACCATGTCGTGGCTCAGGACACGTTGGGAGGGCAGAGCTCAGTCGTGGTGGTGGAGGCGTTCACGGTTACCATGGTGAAGGATCACGCGCTCGCCACACCATCCGACGGAGGACCTCGGGTGGTTGGAGTGTAGCGGCGCCTCTGAGCGCCGTCAGAACGACGAGCTGCTATCGCCTGCCGTTGACAATGGTCTGTCGTCGGGGTACCTTAAACGATGGGCTTCTCGGTGGGCGCGATCCAATCGAAAACAGCACTGGTCTTTTCCGGCGGCGGGGCGCGAGGTGCGTACAACGCGGGGGTGGCGCTCGCATTCGCCCAGCGGGAGCTCCATCCCGAAATTGTGTGCGGCACGTCCGTGGGTGCTCTTGTTGCCGCAATGGTGGTCGCTGGTGAGCAGGAGCGTTTGGGCGAGATCTGGCGGACGCTGACTCCTGCGCAGGTATACGGTTTGCGCTCGCGCGTCCAGTTTTTCTTGTCCTTTATCAGGCCGTATAGGTATCCGGCGTATAGTGCCGACCCGCTGGCTCGGCTGATTATCGAGAACGTGGACTTGGCCAAGGTCGGGTCCAGCCCTCAGAAGCTGATCGTGACCTGCTATAACCAGACGCTCCACCGCGTCGAGCGATTCGATAATCACTTCCCAGACCTCCACCGCGCGCTGTTAGCCAGCACCTCGATTCCACTGGTGTTTCCACCGGTCGTGATGAATGGACACGAGTATGTGGATTTGGGAGCGACCGTGTGGCCCCTGAAGCCGGCGATCTCAGCCGGCGCTGAACGAATTTATGCGGTGTTGTGTGACCATCCCGAGGATCACCGGCGAGTGGCGCGCAATAATCTTGAGTGGGCTATCCAGGTCATGAACCTGGCTCAGCGTTCGAATATGCTGGTCGATATCGAATTAGCCCGACGGATCAATCTCACGGCGAGCGGGACTGGCTATAAATTTGTCGATCTGACCGTCATCCAGCCGTCGAAAACCCTCGGCCTTGGTTTCATGGATTTTCATAAGAAACTCCAGATCAACAGGGCGTTGGAGCTGGGGTTCGAGGACGGGAGCGCCGCCTTGACGCAGGTGGGGGTGGATCTGCCCTCCTCGACACTTCAGGGCGAGTTCTGCCCCTATATTTAGTGGTTCGTCGCTCTCAGCGTTGATCCCGCCGAACAGTTCCGTTCAGCGCTTTACACAGCGGTTCCAAGTGGTTTAGAGTTGGTTATGGGATTCGTCGTGCCGATACGCGGCTCTCGATGGCCCGGAGGGCTGATGGGCGCCTTCCTGCTCTTGGGGGTGGCGGGGTGTGGTGGTGGTCTGCCGGAGGAGGTTTCCTCGGCGGAGACCTCGCTTGAGTTGACGCAGGTGAGCATCGAGCAGTTCGGGCCCCCTGTCCCGAGATCCGAATCCCCCGAACTCCCGGATCGGATGGTCTCGGTCAACGTCACCATGGCCTTTAGGGCTCCTCAAAGACCTGCAACATTGTCGTTGGTCTTTGCCACTCTCGATGCTCCCGTCCGCTCTAGTCAGTCCGATGTGGATTTAGCCACCGTAGCTCCGGATGTGGCGGCGAGCACGGGGGGGCGGGAGGTCTTTCGCGCGGGGGTTCGGGTGCCGGACCTCGGGACGCTGATTTTCGACGCCGTGCTGATCGATCATGCGGGAGTCGCGTCGGCACCGGTTTCGGGACATTTCACGATCCAGGATGCTGTGAGCGCGACTCAATCCACCGTTGTTGTTCAGTCGGATCAGTCCAGCGGACAAACAACACCGTAACGCTTCCTCTGGCTTAACCTGCGAGATCTGTAAAACCCGCTTTGGGGTGTGATACACTGCGGCCGCATGCACATGAGGATCGGCCGTGGTGATCTCTGGCTCCCCCACGGACCGCCGCCGAGATCCCTGAGGATCGCGCCCTATGTTGGCAAACGTCGTGAGCAGCGCCGTGTATGGCCTGGATGGCTACCTGGTGGAGGTTGAGGTCGACATCGCGCAAGGACTGCCGATGTTTTCCGTCGTGGGCCTCCCCGACTTGGCGGTGAAGGAGAGCAGGGACCGCGTTCGCGCGGCCATCAAGAACACCGGGCTCAACTTCCCGGTCAAGAAGATTACGGTGAATCTCGCTCCCGCAGATGTGAAAAAGGAAGGGTCGGCGTTTGATCTGCCTATGGCGATCGGCATCATGGTCGCCGAAGGAGTGTTGGCCCCGGAGCGTGTGGCGTCCTATGTCCTGGTGGGGGAGCTTTCCTTGGATGGCCGAGTCAGGCCCGTCCGAGGAGGGCTCCCGATGGCGTTGGCCGCCAAAAGGGGCGGGATGCGTGGATTGATCCTTCCTCGGGAGAACGCCTCGGAGGCCGCTATCGTCGACGGCCTTCCCGTCTACGGCGTGGAGACCCTTCCGCAAGTCATCGAGTTTCTGGATGGGAAAGTGGTGTTGGAGGCTACCGCATCCCCGATGCCGAGCACGCGCGTTGCTCGCGAAGGCGACGACTTCGGAGATGTCAGAGGGCAGGAGCACGCCAAACGCGCGCTGGAAGTCGCGGCGGCGGGAGGGCACAATGTCTTGCTCGTTGGCCCGCCCGGATCGGGCAAGACCATGCTTGCGCGAGCGTTGACGACGATTCTTCCCCGGATGACGCTCGATGAGGCGCTGGAGAGCACGAAGATTCACAGCGTCATGGGGCTGCTCGCAGCGGACACTCCGTTGTTGGCGACGCGCCCCTTTCAATCTCCGCACCACACGATTTCCGACGCCGGTCTGATCGGAGGTGGTCAGATCCCGAGACCCGGCGAGGTTAGCTTGGCTCATCATGGGGTGTTGTTTTTGGACGAATTACCCGAATTTAAACGCAACGTGCTGGAAGTGCTGAGGCAACCGCTGGAGCAAGGTCGGGTCACGATCGCCCGTTCCTCCGCGTCGGTCACGTATCCTGCGCAGTTCATGTTGGTCGCGGCCATGAACCCCTGTCCCTGCGGGTACTTTACCGACCGCGGCCGTCAGTGCGTGTGCACGCCGACTCAAATTCAACGATACCGATCGCGCGTCTCCGGGCCCCTTCTCGATCGGATCGATATTCATCTGGAAGTGCCGGCCGTTCCGTTTCAAGATCTGGCCGTGGATCGGCCGAGGGACGAGTCTGCGACGGTCCGGGAGCGAGTGGCGCGCGCTCGGGCGCGGCAACACGATCGGTATAAGGCCGATGGCGTCTTCTGCAACGCGCAACTTCGCCCCCGCCTGCTGAAGCGGCACTGTCAGATTGGAGCTGAGTCGAGACGGCTCATCGAACTGGCGATGACCAAACTGGGGCTGTCGGCGCGGGCGTATCACCGGATCCTCAAGGTGGCGCGGACGATCGCCGATCTGGAGGGCCACGACGATCTGTCCACCGCTCACGTGTCCGAAGCGATTCAGTATCGAAGTCTGGATCGACGGGTCACCCCGTAGTGGAATGGTGCGTGGACCCCGACCATCCGTCGCGATCGCGCGACGTTCCACCGGGGGCCGGTTAACACGGTGAGCCGGTGGTGGCCGCACAGTCTCTGGCGCTCCGCTAAACTCTGGTTGATCGCCGGAGCGGCAGTCGCAGGACTCCTCCTCGCCGGTTCGGGAGCGGTGTGGTTTCTTTGGCGCAATTTGCCCGATATCGCCGCGCTGCGGTCCTACCAGCCGAGCCTGGTCACCCGGGTCTATTCCGATGACAATCGCCAGATCGGTCAATTTTACGTCGAGAAGCGCGTTCTCACCCCGCTCTCAAAAATGCCTCCCCGATTGCTTCAGGCAGTGATTGCGGTCGAGGATTCGCGGTTTTATCGTCATGAAGGGCTCGACCCCATCCGGATCGCCAAGGCGCTCTTGGTCGATCTCGCGTCGTTCGAGATGCGCGAGGGCGCTAGCACGATCACCCAGCAGCTGGCTCGGTCGCTGTTTCTTACCCAGGAAAAAAGCTTCAAGCGGAAGGCCAGGGAAATCCTGCTGGCCCTCAAGATCGAGGGCCTCCTCTCTAAAGACGAGATCCTGGAAATGTATTTGAACCAGATTTACTTCGGACATGGCGCGTATGGCGTTCAGGCGGCGGCGAAAACCTACTTTGGCAAGGACGTTGCCGAGTTGACCCTGGCGGAGATGGCGTTTATTGCGGGTCTGCCCAAGGCGCCCAGTAATTATTCGCCGTATTTTAATCCCGAGCGGGCCAAGGCGCGGCAGGGCGTCGTGCTGCGTCGGATGCTGGATGAGAAATTCTTGACCGACGCCGAGTTTCGCCAGGCGTACCAGGAAGATCTGTACTTTGCCAGGTACCAAGCCCAGGAAGAGATCGCCCCGTACTTCTTGGAATCGCTCCGCCAACAGTTGACCGCAACCTACGGGGAAGAACTGGTCTATAAAGGGGGGTTGAACGTCTACACCACCCTGAATATCGAGATGCAGAAGGCGGCGGTGGAAGCGGTGCGTGAAGGTTTACGCGCGATCGACAAACGTCAGGGCTACCGCGGTCCGCTCAGTCATCGGAAGCTCGATGACGACGTGACGGTGCCCAAGACCTCGTCACCTCTGCGCTCCGTTTCGCCGGTTCAACCGGGTGACATTGTTGAGGGGACGGTCGTCAGACTCTCGGCCCAGCGAGCGACGGTCGCGGTCGCCGGGGCCTCGGGGATCTTGGCGATCGAGGACGCGGCCTGGGCTCGCAAGCGCCTGCTCCCGCCTGATTTCCGGACGGCGGAGGTTCGGTCCACCGCCACCCTGTCCCAGTTGTTGGCGCTCGGGGATCGGATTCTGGTCCGAGTGATCCGCCGGGAGCCGGATGGGAAGCTGGCGCTCGGGTTGGAACAGGAACCGGTGGTGGAAGGGGCGCTTGTGGCGTTGGACCCGAGGACCGGCGGGATCCGGGCGATGGTCGGCGGCTACGATTTTAAGCGGAGCGAGTTCAACCGCGCGCTGTCGGCTCGACGCCAACCCGGCTCGGCGTTTAAACCGATCATTTATGCGGCCGCGATTGACCGGGGGTTGACGCCCTCCACGATCTTGGTGGACTCGCCCGTTATCTACGACGACCCCGTGCTCCAAAAGATCTGGAAGCCGACCAATTACGAAGATCGTTTTTACGGACCCATTACGATGCGGGAGGCCTTGGCCCATTCGCGCAACGTCGCGACAGTGAAACTCTTGGAACAGATCGGCATCTCCACGGTCACCGAGTTTGCGCGCCGGGTCGGGATCACCAGCCCGCTGGCCAACGATCTGTCGTTGGCATTGGGATCGTCGGGAGTCGGTTTGCTCGAACTGACGTCGGCCCTCGCGGTGTTCGCGACCGAAGGCCGCCGCGTGGAGCCTGGCGGCCTTCGGTCGGTGACCGATCACGGAGGGGCCGTCCTCGCGCACTACGAGCCCAATTCCACGGTGGCGGTCTCGCGGGAGACGGCGTACGTCATTACCAATATGCTCGAAGAAGTGATCCAATCGGGTACCGGTGCGCGGGCCCGCGCTCTGGGACGTCCTCTTGCGGGGAAAACCGGGACGACCAATGAGTTCGCCGACGCCTGGTTTGTTGGGTACGCGCCAAACCTTGCCGCCGGGGTCTGGGTCGGATTCGACGACCGTCGGTCGCTGGGGGATCGCGAGGCGGGCGCGTCGGTCGCGCTCCCTATCTGGGTGGCGTTCATGAAACCGGCCCTGTCGCAGCTCCCTGTCCAAGCGTTTTCGATCCCCGACGGTATCGTCTTTGCGAAGGTCGACCTGAAAACCGGCCAGCTTGCGGCGCCCGGGGAGCCCGGGACGGTGGAAGTCTATGTCAGACGTACCGAGCCGACGAGTGTGGCTCGCCCCACCGCCGACCTCCGCCGTTTTCACCAGCTCGACCGTGGGTCCTGATGGGAACGCCGACACCAGACGCCCGCGGTCTTTTTTTGACAAACTGCCGATGACTTCTGTAGAATAACGCCACTTCTCAGTGGCGCTTCAACGGCCGGAGAACGCGGAACACTCGAACGATTGAGCGTGAACAGCCGCGCCGGAGTTGTGGTGCGACGTGTTGCGCCTGTAGCTCAGCGGATAGAGCAATGGCCTCCGAAGCCATGTGTCGGGGGTTCAATTCCCTCCAGGCGCGCCATCGTAGCTGTTTAGTTTATAGGTGGGCCGTTAGCTCAGTTGGTAGAGCAGCTGACTCTTAATCAGCGGGTCGTAGGTTCGATCCCTACACGGCTCACCATTTTTACATCATGGTCCGACCCTCATTCGCTCGGCCGGGCTATCCCGAGAGCGTGGTTCCGGCGGCAGAGAGCCCGTGTGCTGGGTGCGGCGCGTGCCGCCCCACCTCTCGATGAACGATCGGGCATTGGATTCGTGCGCCGGGTCGGCGCGTTCCATTCCACACGGAGGGCAGTCGGCACCCGTTGGCGGTCGGTGGACGGGGGAGCTGGTGGTGGTTGCGAGAGTGGCGGAACCTGGCAGACGCGCCAGACTTAGGATCTGGTGGGTCACCCCGTGGGGGTTCAAATCCCCCCTCTCGCACACCGGAGGATCTCGAAGGCGGCCGCAGGGTGGGGGGCGCGGCCGGACAGACCGGGAGCTGCGGCATTCAACTGAGGAAGAGTATGAAGGTTGAGGTGGAGACGATTTCGCCGGTGAAACGCACCTTGTTGGTCGAGGTCGGGTCGGACATCGTCGGTTTGGAGTTCGCGTCGGCCTACGCCGATCTCAGTCGTCGCGTCAAGATTTCCGGGTTCCGGCCGGGAAAGGTCCCGCTGGCGATTTTAGAGAAGCGGTACCATCAGGAGATTGCCGACGACGTGGTTCGGCGACTCGTTCCTCGCTTTTATGAGGAGGCGGTGAAGGAGGTGGGTTTGATCCCAGTTCAGCTCCCCACCATCGAGCACGTCTCCGTGGCGAAGGATGCGCCGCTGTCGTTCCGGGCGACCGTCGAGGTCCGGCCCCCGATCAGCCTCCAACCCTACCGCGATCTGCCGCTTGCGCGTGGCCCGATCGTCGTGACGGACGCCGAGGTGTCGGCGGTGCTTGACAGTCTTCGTCAACGGCAGGGGCAACTCGAGGGGTTGCCCGATGATCACGTGGTTGGGAATGACGATTATGTCGTCATCGACTTTGAGGGGGCGGTCGACGGACAGCCGGTGGCTGAAACCGGAGCGAAAGGATATCTCGCCCATATCGGGGCGAAGGCGCTGGTTCCCGAGATCGAGGCGGCCCTGGAAGGGCGGCACAAGGGCGACCGCTTCGAGACGAACGTCCCGTTTCCCTCAGATCACCGCAACGCGCGACTCGCTGGCCGCGTGGTGACGTTCCAGATCGCCGTCGTCGATGTCAAACGCCAGGTTCTACCCGAACTGGACGACGACTTCGCGAAGGATCTGGGGGTGGAGAGCCTTTCTTTGTTGCGGGTCACCATTCGCGAGGACATCGAGCGCCGCAAGCGCGAGGAGCAGCGGCTCGAAGAACGGCGGGCGTTGCTGAACACCCTGTTGGAGCGGCACCAGGTCGAGCTTCCCCCGAGTTTGGTGCAGCGGGAGGCCGCGTTGGTCCGTGATCGGATTACCCGCCATCTTCAGGCCAGCGGGGGCGACGTTCCGGGGGTGGAGGCCGACACGCTGCGACAGCAGTCCGAGCGCGTGGCGGAAGAACGCGTGAAAGGGGATCTGTTATTGGAGGCGATCGCGGAGCGCGAAGGCCTCCAGGTCGATGAGGGGGAGATCGAACGGGAGGTCGAGCGCCTGGCACGGGACGCGAAATCGAGTGTCCGGGAGGTGCGGAAGCTGCTGGCCGGTGAGAGCGGCACCTTCTCGGGCCTGCGGGCCACCCTGTTGCGGGAAAAAACTCTCGATTGGCTCCATGCACGGGCACAAATCAGGGAAGAAGATGGCACCACCAGTGGTTAGGAAGCTTAAGGATGACAGCGCATGAGGCGCGCCAGTGAACGGCACCGAATCTCGTAAAGGAGCACTGCATGCTGGTACCGATGGTGATCGAGCAAACCAACCGGGGGGAGCGGGCGTACGACATTTATTCCCGCCTTTTGAAGGATCGGATCATTATTATTGGCACGCCCATCGATGATAACTCCGCGAACCTGATTATCGCCCAGCTGTTGTTTCTCGAGGCCGAAGATCCCGAGAAGGACATCAGTATGTACGTCAACAGTCCCGGAGGTTTGGTGACGTCTGGCCTCGCCATTTACGACACCATGCAGTACATTAAATCCGATGTCTCGACGATCTGCGTCGGCCAGGCCTCCAGTATGGCCGCGGTCTTGTTGGCGGCCGGAGCGCGGGGGAAGCGGTTCGCCCTGCCGAATGCGCGCGTCCTGATCCATCAACCGCTCGGGGGCTTTCAGGGGCAGGCGACGGACATCGGGATCCATGCCAAGGAGATCCTCAAGGTACGCGAGCGGCTGAATGAGGTGTTGGCCAAGCACACCGGCCAGTCGCTGGAGCGGATCCGGTTGGATACGGAACGCGATTACTTCCTCTCGAGCGAAGAGGCCAGAGAGTACGGCCTGATCGATGGGATTCTGGAGCGAGTTCCGGTGGCCGCGAAGGCGTAGGCGCTGACGATGGGTGTGGAAGCCTGGCGGGAGGGGCCGATGACACAGACACGCAGCACGTTGATCTCGCAGGCCAGGACCAGGCGGCGGGCTCGGCAACATGCCACGCATGCTGAAGTGGGAGGACGATAGGGTGGACGAGAAACGTCGGACGGACCGATCGGAGTCGTTGCGATGCTCGTTTTGCGGCAAGAGTCGTGATGAGGTGCGGAAGCTGATCGCCGGTCCGACCGTGTACATCTGCGACGAGTGCATTGAGCTGTGCAACGACATCATCGCGGAGGAGGGGGAAGAAGAAAAGGATCTGGTTTCGTCCTCGCTACCCAAGCCGGTCGAGATCAAGCGGACCCTCGACCAATATGTGGTCGGGCAGGAACGGGCCAAGAAGGTCTTGGCGGTGGCGGTTCACAACCACTATAAGCGGATCAACTCCGGCTCCCACCAGGATGTCGAGCTCCAAAAAGGGAATATTCTGCTGATCGGACCCACCGGTACGGGCAAGACCCTTCTGGCGCAGACGATGGCGCGGATCCTGGACGTCCCGTTCACGATCGCTGATGCCACGACCCTTACCGAGGCGGGCTACGTCGGCGAAGACGTGGAGAACATCATCCTCAAGCTCCTCCAAGCGGCGGACTACGATGTCGAGAAGGCCGAACGCGGAATCGTCTATATCGATGAGATCGACAAGATCAGCCGCAAGAGCGATTCACCCTCGATTACCCGCGATGTGTCGGGTGAAGGGGTCCAACAAGCGCTACTGAAATTGATCGAAGGCACCGTCGCGAACGTGCCGCCGCAAGGCGGACGAAAACATCCCCACCAGGAGTTTATCCAGGTGGATACCAGCCAGATTCTCTTTATTTGCGGCGGTGCGTTCGTCGGCTTGGAGACGATCATCGCGCAGCGCATGCAGACCCGTGCGATGGGATTTGGCGCGGATGTGAAGAGTCGATCCGAGCGCCGACTTGGGGATACGTTAGCGCAGGTCCAGCCCGAGGATCTTCTCAGGTTTGGGCTGATCCCGGAGTTTGTGGGACGGCTTCCGGTTCACGCGACGCTCCAAGATTTGGACGAGCATGCCCTGATCCGTATCTTGACCGAGCCGAAGAACGCGCTCATCAAGCAATATGAGAAGCTGTTTTCATTCGAAAAAGTGAAGCTGAAGTTCACGAATGGCGCCCTGGCGGAAGTCGCCAAACGCGCGAACGCGCAGAAGACCGGGGCGCGGGGGCTCCGCGCCATCCTCGAGAGCGTCATGCTCGAACTCATGTATGAGATTCCGTCGGCGAAGAACATCAAAGAATGCGTGATCACCGAGGAAGTCATCCACAACACCGGCGCGCCCATCCTGGTCTACGACAACCCGGATAAGGGCGTCAAGTCGGCCTAAGCCCGCCCTCCGATTTTTTAGATCCCTTCCTGGAATCCGGCGATGGTGTTGCGGCTCTGACTGGAGCTGTGGCAGATCACACACCCGTTTGTCACCGCCTTGGGCTGATCCGAGACCAGCACATAGGTGTGGCGGTTGTCCGACCACTGCAGGGTGTGATAGCCGTCGACATCGGCAGGGTGAAACAAGATGTTCTTAAACGCGATGACGTCTCGGCTGGAGACACGAACGTCTTGAGGTGGCGTCATCAGCAGCGATACCGTGTCGTCGCCAAGGCGATACACCAGATACGCGGCCCGTCGGTCTCCATCGGCGAGCGCCCGAGCCCCTACCAAACGAAGATCCGCGACCGGTTCTGCCGATAATCCCGTGTCGAATTTGAGGGTGTGCTCCAGCCAGGTGGCGACCGCCCGCACGTCATCGCTGGTCACGTCGAGCGAGTCTGGGTGATCGAGGTATGCGCGGTGTTGGTCAACCGCCAACTGGACGAGACCGGGTACGGGTGTGCTGAACGACCATGCGAACACGAACCAGAGCAGGGCGACGGCGACCGCACCCAACGCGGCGAAGACGGTCGGAGACGGCCATCGTGACCGCGCTGGCCTGCGCTGCCGGGCTTCACGCGCGAGGGCGACCGAGAGACATTGGCGGGCGAATTCGGGGGCGGGGGGCGGTGACGCGTTGCGCTGGACGAGATCCTGAAACGCGTGCTCGGACACGAAGTGGTCACGACAGGACGGACACTCCTGGAGGTGGGTCTGGACGCGAAGCGACTCCTTGACGTCCAGCTCGCCGTCGAGGTGGGCCTGCATCAACTTCATGACGTCAGGGCAGATGTACATCAGGACAGGCCCTTCCGCACGCGGACAGCCGGCTGAGGGAGCGAACCGGTTACCCAGTAATCCTTTAGGGATTTCTTTAAGAGATTGCGTCCCCGCGAGAGCCGGGACATCACGGTCCCGAGCGGGCAGCCCATGATCTCGGCGATCTCCCTGTAATCGAAACCCTCGATGTCCTTGAGCAGCACGGCGAGGCGCAGTTTCTCCGGCAAAGCGGCCATCGCCCAGCGAAAATCGTGTTGGAACACGCCCTTCTCGTGTCGCCCGTGCGCCGCCACCAGGAGTTCCTTCGGGGATTCGTACGGATCGTCGATTTCCACTTCGAGCTCGGTCAGCGAAACCTCGCGCGCACGCTGGTGGTAGCGATTAATGAAGAGGTTCTTGGTGAGCGTAAAGAGCCACGCCTTGTAGTTCGTGACCTGCTGGTACCGATGGTAAAACCGGTAGGCGCGCAGATAGGCGTCCTGAACCAGGTCATGCGCGTCGTCACTGTTGCCCGTCAGCACCACGGCAAACCCGTAGAGTGCATCGAGATAGGGAAGGGTCAAGTCCTCGAATTCCGCCTTTTGGGCGGTTTCCCGTCCGTCGAATCCGAGCATCGTCACCCTATAGGGCTGGTATACTTTAAGAACTGGTCAGACCCGAGAAATATTCCGGCCGACGGCCTAACGGCTCGTTCTGCCATCTCCAAGCCCCCGGGTCTGGGCGAGCGCGGTGTGCTCGATGGTGACGCCGATCTGCGCTCCGACCGACACCAGCAGTCGTTCTTCCTGCGACGTCAACGCGCGGATGTCGCGATACAACAGGAACAACACGCCCAATACGTGATCCCGCGAGGTGAGGGGAATCCCAGCGAGCGAGATGAAGCCGGGGTCGCTGGATTTGAGGGCCTCGAGGCGTTCGTCCACCGCGAGATTCTCGGTGGCCCACAGCTCGCCGTTTCCGCGGACGACGCGACTGATATGGTGGATGAGTTCGATCAGGCTGCTCATTTGCGCGGGTGACAGCGTGGGTAGCTTGGTCGCCGTGATCGGCGACGATCCCGGCGGCGGGTCGGCCATCCAAATCATCCCGCCGTCCGCCTCCATGACGCCGAGCATTTTATTGAGCGTGTCGTCGAGCAGCGCTTTGAGGGGCAAGGCCTGATTCAGCGTCGCGGCGATCGAGTAGAGGATGGACAGTTCTTTGTTCTGGTGCTCGAGTTTCCAACTCTTCTCTTTGACGTTCTCTTCCAGGCCGATGTAAAATAGCTTGAGTTTGTGCGCCATTTTGTTGAACTGGTTCGCGAGGTCCTCGATCTCATCCCCGGTCGCAATCTCGATGCGATGGTTTAGGTTCCCCTGCCCGATCAGTTCGGCGCCCGTTTGCAGCGCCTGAATCGGCCGGACGATCCGGCGGGCGATCAAGAGACCGAGCAGAGAGAAGATCAACGTGCCCACCGCCCCCGCGACGGCCGTCCAGGTGAGAAGCGTGTAGATCGGCGCGTAGCTCTCGCGCGGGTCCTGGCTGGTCACCACATACCATGTGTGTCCCCCGAAATTCTCCTCCCCCAGCGTCCGGGTAATCGGAATCGGGGCGTGGCCGTTCAGCGATTCTCGACCGGGAAAGTGGACATCGGCTGTGGTGGCCACCCACCCGTTCTCGTCGCGCGTCACGGCGGCGATTTGCTCGGCGGCGAGCTGGCGGCTGTCTCCCGCCTCCGGGGAACAACACACGACCAGGCCTTCCTTGGTAATGATCATCGTGTGATCTGTCTTGCCGATTTTCGCCGAGGTCGCCTCGCGGAGGAAGGTGTCGGCGTCATGCACCAAGCCGAGCACGCCCACCGCGCGTTTGTCCTTGAAGATGGGCGTGGCCACGATGATGATGTCTCGGCCGAGCTCGGGGTCGCGCTCCACGCTGCTGACGAAGAGACGGCCCTCGCCACGCTGATATGCATGGGTCCACCACGCCGTCTCGCCGTAGGCGTACCGGGGAGGACGGCCGACCGCGGCGACGAGCGCCCCGTAGGCGTTGGTGACCAGGACGGCCTGATACAACTTCGGATCGGGCGTCTGTGCCGCAAAGTCTTGAAGGTAGGCCGTCGCCCGGTTCCCTCGGATTTCCAGCAGGAAGGCGTCGACGCCCTGCGCGTGTCGCCAGCGCTCATCGATGTCGGCGATCCGGCGCCTGATTTCTTCCGGCGGGTCGGAGCCGTAAAAAGCGTTCGACTCGTCCACGACCGACAGCACCGACTGGGCCGTGGCCAGGAGTCGGGCTTCCTCGATCTGGTGTTCGATCAGCGTCTCGATATTGGAGCTGGTCGTGTGGGCGAGCTCTTGAAAGCTGCGACCGATCGTGTCTTTGAGCGTTGCCGTGCCGATAAAGTAGATAAACCCAAGGGTCACGCCGCCCGACATGAGGCCGGCGATCAGGATGAAGAGCCCGAGGCGAGCCGTCAAATGCGGCCGCCACACGCGAACACGGGCGCGGTGCGGAGACGACACCGGCCTGTCCTTGCCCTGCCGAACGGCCGTCGCGGTCATGGCAAGCGATCAGCCCCCTGTTTCATCGACCGTTCGGTGAAGAACGCGTCCTCCAATCCGATGTTCGTCCTGATGTCGTTGATGCTCAGGTAGGTTTCGACGCCGGTCTGAGCGTTGGTGATCACGACTTTTTCCCAGACCCACGCGTCCTTGATCGGTTTCCAGGTCGTCACCTGCGTCTTCAGCAGCTTCCCCTGGGGGTCGTAATAGTCGATCCGTTCTTTCAGGAAGGTGTCCTTGGTGATCCATTTGACGAGCTTGCCGTACGGGTAGGACGGATCGGTCTTCTTGGGGGTGCTCTCAATGACGTAGTAGGTGCGGTTTCCCACGACTTCCTCGCCGATGAGCCGATGCTCGTCTCGCTCCACTGGACGCGAGACCATGTCGCCGGGCTGGAGATCGGAGCTGGCGATCCCGGTGTCCGGGACGGTATTGACGAGTTTGTTGACCTTATTCAAAATAGGGATGTACAACCACCGGTCGGCCGGTTTGCCGCTGTGGGGATCGTAGGCCCAGAGCATGAAGGAGCTGCCCTTGGCGTCCGGAGGATATTCGTTGAAGACAAGCACCTTGAAGTCCATGCCGTTCTGACCTCGATAGTTCTTCCAATACCGGCGCAGGACGGATTTACGCTCTGCGCCGCCGGACTCCTTGATGGTAAAGGTCAGTTTGGCCGTCTGATCTTTGCCGGGATAGACGTCCTCGGATTTCTGGGCGATGTCCGAGGCGAGGATCGAAGCCCCCGCCCGCACCGGACCTGTCGCGAGCATGACCATGGCCGACACCACCACAAGCCCCATCGACATCACCATACCGCGTTTTCGCACACGCCCCTCCTTCAGTTCGGGGACGAAGCCCCGGTTGCTGTGCCCCCCGCGCGGTCGGCCGCCTGAGCCGGCCGGGCTGCGCCGCGGGGTTGACCGTGGAACCGCCGTGACGAGTGGCCGCATTCCCACCCGACAGGGTATTAGACGGTTCTCGGATGGCTGGCATTCCACAGGGCCGTGAAATCGTCGATATGGTAGAGGCTTTCCAGCTCGAAGCCACGTCGGCGCAGGGCCTCGCGTCCCCCCTCGTTGCGATCAACGAGCGCCACCACCTTGCGGATGGGGTGCCCCAGCTTGACCAGGATGTCGAGGGCTTTTTCGGTCGAGCCTCCGGTGGTCACCACATCGTCGACCACGGCGACGGGGGCGCCCTCGGCCAGTGGGCCCTCGATCCATTGTGCGGTCCCGTGTCCCTTCGGTTCTTTCCGGACGATAAAGGCGGGAATCGGTTCCCCGGCGGCCTCGCTCGCGATCGCGGTGGCGACCGCGATGGGGTCGGCCCCGAGAGTCAATCCGCCCACGCCCTTGACGTCGAGACCGCGGAGCCGCTCGAACATCAGCCGTCCGACGAGACTCGCCCCCTTCGGGTCGAGGGTGACGAGCTTACAGTTGAGGTAGCAGCGGCTCATCGCCCCGGACGCGAGGCGAAAGATCGGATCGGGGTGGTACTGAAAGGCGCGCTCGAACAGGAGGCCCAGCAGGGTGTCGCGGTCTGAACACACCGCGGGACCGGGAGACCTCGAAACCATCATGAGGCGATCGCCATCGGACGACATCCTTGTCGAGAGCCCCCGCGCCCCGGCTACGGCTTCGCCGACACGCCCAGTTTGACACTCGGTCGAGGGTTCCCTATAATAGGGCGTTTTTTCCGAAATAACAAGAGTAGAGGAGCTGGAATGTCCATCACGAGACGCCAACCGAGTAATCTTCGCCGTAAACGCACCCACGGTTTCCTCAAACGGATGGAAACCAAAGATGGTCGCCGCGTCTTGAAGCGTCGCCGAGCCAAGGGGAGAAAACGACTCACAGTCTAGCCAAGAACCCTGGCCGCGGGCTGGGACGTGTGACGCGAAGCCCCGAGATCCGCCGGATCGTCGTAGATGGTCGGCGCGCGTCGCGGGGCCCGTTGACGCTGATCGGCCTGGCCACCGGTCCGGCTGGTCCCGGTGCTCGGGTCGGGGTCATCGTGGGGAGGAAGTTTGGCGGAGCGGTCCAGCGAAACCGTATCAAACGGCGTCTGCGGGTCCTGCTCCGCACCCATTCCGAGGCCATCCCTCCTGGATGGGATCTCTTGGTCCTCCCACGGTCGGCGGCACAACAGTGGACGTTCGGCGCGTTGAACGACGCTTTCGAAACGTTGCTCACGGTATGGCGGCGCGGCGTCAACGCGGCACCCAAGGCTCCCGAGCCTCCGAAATGACGCGTGCCAATGGGGCTTCGGCGGCGAGTCGCGCGGGCGCCGGCAGTCTCCTCGCGAACGTGAGTCTGGGGGTGCTGTCGTTCTACCGGGTTGCGGTCTCGCCGTATCTTCCCCCGGCGTGCCGGTTCTTTCCCTCCTGTTCGGCGTACGCGACGGAGGCGATCCAGCGCCACGGAGCGATCAAGGGAATGTGGCTCGCGACGCGCCGGCTCCTGCGCTGCCATCCCTTCCACGCCGCAGGGTGCGACCCCGTTCCGTGAGCATTCGTCTCCCGGCCTCGATCACCCTTCGCTAACTATCGGAGTGAGCCTTCATCGCTATGGAACGTAACGCGGTTCTTTTCCTCGTGTTGTCGATCGTCATTATCATCGTGTACTCGATGGTGGTCCCGCCCGCCCCTCCGCAGGCCCCCAATCAGGTGGCTCCGTCCCAGGAAGCGCCCTCAGTCACGGGAGGGGTCGCGACGCCTTCGACGAGAGCGGAGCTGCCCGCGCTCGCGGCGGGGCCCGAGCGGGTCGTGACGGTTGAAACCGACCTGTACCGCGCCACGCTCTCGACGCGCGGGGCGGTAATCAACTCGTGGCAGTTGAAGCGCTACACCAACGGTCCCAAGAACGAGACGCCAATCGAGCTGTTCGTCCCGCCGGAGAAGGTCTCCGCGCTGGCGCCGCTGGCGGTGGTTCTGGAGGGGGAGGACGAGGCGCTTAAGACGGCCGTGCTGAACGGGCCGTACGCCCTGGAGGGCGATGATCTACAACTCTCGGCCGATCGCGGTCCGACCGGCCAGTTGCGCTTCGAGGTGCGGACCCCCTCCGGCCAGGTGGTGTCCAAGCGCCTGACCTTCCACCACGACTCCTACCAGGTGGATGTCGAGGTCGAGACGCGGGGGGTCACGGGGGCGTACCGCCTCATGTTGGGAGAGAATTTCGGCATCCGGGAGTGGGGAGCTCTGACGACGGTGGGTTACGTGGGGCCCACCAGCCAAGTGGACGGCAAGGTGGTGTGGGACAAACCGTCGAAACTCGATCAGCCAGCGGTCCATGCCGGGCGAGTTGCGTGGACGGCGCTGCAAGACAAGTACTTCCTCTCGGCCCTCATCCCTCAAGAGCCTCAAGGTGCCGTGGTGGCCGAGCGGTTCGGTGAGGGGCGCGTCACGGTGGGGCTGCGTGAGACAGCGTCGGGCGAGACGGCGTCGCGGGCCTATCGCCTGTATGCCGGCCCCAAAGAATACGATCGCCTGGTGGCTATGAACGTCGGGCTCGATGGGACGATCGACTTTGGCTGGTTCATCTATGGGAGTTGGTCGCTGGTTCGGCTCATCGCCGAGCCGCTGTTCCTCATCCTCAAATTCCTGCACTCCTATCTCGGGAATTACGGCGCGGCGATCATCGTGCTGACCGCACTGATCAAGATCCTCTTCATTCCGCTCACGCACAAGAGCTATGTGTCAATGCGGGCGATGTCGACGCTGCAGCCCCAATTGCAGGCTCTCCAGAAAAAGTATAAGCACGACAAAGCCCGTCTCAACCAGGAACTGATGGGCCTCTACAAGACCAACAAGGTCAATCCCCTTGGGGGATGTCTCCCCATGGTGTTGCAGATCCCGTTCTTTGTCGCGTTCTTCAACATCCTCTATACCACAATAGAGTTACGCCAAGCGCCGTTCTTCCTCTGGATCACGGATCTGTCGGAGAAAGACCCGTCGTACATCCTCCCCGTCTTGATGGGGGCGACGATGGTCCTGCAGCAGAAGCTGCAGCCGACGACGATGGACCCCAAGCAGGCCAAGCTGATGCTGCTCATGCCGGTGGTGTTCACGTTCTTCTTTCTGAGCTTCCCGTCCGGACTGGTGCTCTATTGGATGGTCAACAACCTCTTGAGCATTCTTCAGCAATATGTGACGATGAAGTTCTGGAAGCAACCGGCCGTGGTGGTGCCCAAGGGGCACTGAACCCGGCCGGGCGCTGCCGATGCCCATGGCCCGCTCGACCCCAACGACCGACACGATCTGCGCGATCGCCACCGCGCCCGGCGAGGCCGCGATCGGCGTGGTGCGTCTGTCGGGGCCCGACGCGATCGCGGCCGGGGATCGAATCCTGCGCCTGGCGTCGGGCCGGTTCCTCAAGGCGCTCGATGACCGCCGCGTGGCGTTCGGTCACGCCGTCGATCCCGCCGATGGATGCGTGATCGACGAGGTGCTCGTGACGCTGATGCGCGCGCCGAACAGTTACACGCGCGAGGACGTCGTCGAGCTCTCCTGCCACGGCGGCCCGCACGTGCTCAAGCGCATCGTGGGCGCGTTGCTCTCCCCGCACGTGCGGATGGCCCAGCCCGGCGAGTTCACCCGGCGCGCGTTCCTCAATGGCCGGATCGACCTGGCCCAAGCCGAGGCCGTGATGGACGTCATCCGCGCCCAGAGCGACGCCGGCGCGCGCGCGGCGGTGGCGCAACTCCGCGGCGGGCTGTCGGCCGAAATCCGGACGCTGCAGGAGCGGCTCATTGGACTGCTCGTCGAGGTCGAGGCGAGCATCGATTTTTCCGAAGAGGGTTTGGAATTCGCGCCCCATGACGCGCTGGTCGTGTCGGTCGACGAAGCGGTGGCAGGGGTCCGGCGCTTGCTGGCCACAGCGGACCGCGGGCGGATCGTGCGGGAAGGCGCGTCGGTCGTCATCGCGGGGCGGCCCAACGTGGGTAAGTCGAGCCTGCTCAACGTCCTCCTGCGCGAGAACCGCGCGATCGTCACGCCGATTCCGGGGACGACGCGGGATACGATCGAAGAGGTCGCAGACCTTGGTGGGATCGCCGTGCGGCTCTCGGATACGGCGGGCGTGCGCGAAACGCACGACCCCGTCGAGGTCGAGGGCATTCGGCGGACGCGGGACGCGGTTGACGGCGCCGACGTGATCCTCGCGGTCTTTGATGGGTCCGAGCCGTTGGCGGACGACGATCGCGTGTGGCTGGCCGAGCTGAAAGGCCGACCGGTGATCGCCGTGGCGAACAAGGCGGATCTGGTCCAGCGCGTGGACATGGAGGCGGTCGGTGGCGCGCTCGGAGGTGCAACAGTTCAACGCGTCTCGACGCTCACCCGCCACGGGATCGACGCGCTCACCAACGAAATCGTCGAGCGCCTTGGTGGCGGCGTGGAGGTCAAGGAAGGCGCGTTCGTGACCAAGCTCCGCCACGTCGAGGCGCTGAAACGCGGTGAAGCCGCGCTTGTCCATCTGCAAGAGACCTTGACCGTCCACGGTCCGCACGAGTGCATCGCGTTGGATCTGCGCGGCGCCGTGGATGCGCTAGGCGAGATCCTGGGGACGGTGACGACGGACGATGTGTTAAATGAGATCTTTTCGAAGTTCTGCATTGGGAAATGATGATCACGAAGGCGACCATCACCTGTCCGCAGTGCGGCGCCAGGCACGAGGAAACGATGCCGCTCGACGCGTGCGTGGTGGTCTACCAATGCCGCGCGTGCGGTGCGACGCTGAGGCCCAAGGCCAGCACCTGCTGCGTGTTCTGCTCGTACAGCTCGACACCGTGCCCGCCGAAGCAACGCGAGGGGGCGGCGTGACGGGTGTGCTTCGGCTGGACTCATCCCTGACGAGCAGGGTGGAAAGTGTACTCCGACCCCGATATTCCGTACAATATTCCGTATTTCCGAGGTCCTATCGCTGTTTTAGGGCCTGACCCCAAGCCGCTCATGACCGTGGACACATCTGATTGCTTTCAGCATTTCGGGTACGAGGACTTCGAGACTGATCGAGTAAAGTTGCAGTACCCCGCTGTATGTCCTATTCGCGACTGCTCGACAACACTAATTAGCATCCCGGACAGTCGGGGCGAGCGACCTTTCTGCCCAGCGCACGGAATCCGGCTCCATTCAAACACCTTTGTGTACTGGAACGGGGTTGGGAATCAGGATGAGGCGCGGCTGCGCAATTTTCGGATTCGTCTGGATCTTGCGCGTGACATTGCTCTCGGGTCCGTAGAGAAGGCAGAAAGCCACCGGCTCGGCTACGAGATGTCGGAAGATGCTCTTACCTGGAACGTCTTTGTGGGTCTCGCGGAGGCTGGAAAGTTGCGCCGAGCGGTGCAAGTTCTAACCGGTCGTGACATTGATGCTGAGCCCAGTCTCTATCTCTGGGGCGAGTTGATTGACGTGAAAAGACGGGAACGCGGACGTTTTCAGCGTCTCGACACGATCCGGAGCAGATTAGAGAACGACATCAAGCGGTTCAAGACGGAACCCGATGTCATGCTGGTGCTCGATGGGCAACTTGTCATCTGCATCGAAGCGAAATTCGGTTCAGGTAATCCTCTTGCTAACGAAAGAAGAGCGGAAGGCGGCCAAAAGCCCGTTGATCGGGCGGGTTTACTACGGCGCTACCTTGATCCGGCTCGACCCGAAACGAACCGAATCATTTACCGAGATGGCATAGGAATGACATTCCATAGTCAACTCTTCCGGAATGTCATCTTCGCGTCCGAAATGGCAAACGGCTGGGACTGGCATGTTGTCAATCTGGCAAGCATGACTCAATGGAAAGGCGGTCGCGATTCTCCACAATACTCATACAAAAACCCAGAGGAGCACGTCCGCTCCTATCTGCATCGGGATCGTCAACAATGCTTTAGTTTCCGGACCTGGGAGGAGCTTTACAGAGCATTGATTAAGGACGACCCTGTACTCGGTCTTCTCAATACCTACGTTCGCTCGAAAAGTGCGCACTATGACCGAGCCTTCGACCTAGACTGAACTCCCCGTGGCCAACTACCACGCTGTGGGGAAAGAAATCGCATTAAAATGGAAAATGGGGATGGATTGATTTTCTTGGCATGAGGAGCATGCCGTTCATGCCGCGTCAGTCCCGCCTTGTCCCGGTGGTTCAGCCCTCGCATGATGAGCGCGCCGGAGCTTGATCGGACCGCGGGGCGCATGTATAATCTGGTCTTAATTCTGGTCAACTTCATAGAGGGCGTGATCACATGAAAACGCTGCCGCTATCGGAGGTCAAGGCCCGGTTGAGTGAATTGGTCGATCGGGTTCACTCGATGGACGAGGAGATCACGATCACTAAAAACGGCCGCGCGACGGCGGTGATCGTCAGCTCCGACGAATTCGAGAGTTGGAAGGAAACTGTAGCCATCCAATCCGACCGCGCCCTGATGCGGGAGATTCGGAAGGGGCTGCGGGCTCTTCAATCGAAAACGCTCAAGGCGCTCACGGTCGACGCGCTCTTGAAGTAGCGGTCGGTCAGAATGCCGGCGATCAGGCTCCTCCGTGTGCCCGCCGACGTGCGGGCGCTCGTCCGCGGCCTCCACCCCGAGATCAAGCGAAAGGTTCGCGCCGGTCTCGATGAACTCATCCGCCACCCCGAGGCGGGGAAACCGTTGCGGGACGACCTCGATGGGCTCAGAAGCCTTCGCGTGAGCCGGTTCCGCATCATCTATCGGATCCATTCGCCTCGCCTGATTGATATTGTGACGATCGGTCCGCGCCGGACGGTTTACAAAGACACCGCGAAATGGCTTCGAAAGTAGCGGCGATTGGTTTTAGATTGTATTTTCTGGTAAAGTTCTCGGCTCGATAAGCGACCTCGATCAACTACGCACGTGAAGATAGGGGAACGAAAATGTTCCACGTGGAACATTGATCGAATGATCGCCAACAAGGTATGATGAAAACCGGTCATTCCTCAGACATCATCGTCATCGGTGCCGGCCATGCCGGCTGTGAGGCCGCGCTCGCGGCGGCTCGTATGGGGTGCCGTATGCTCTTGTTCTCGATGAACTACGAGAACATTGCCCAGATGTCGTGTAATCCGGCCATCGGCGGGATTGCCAAGGGGCATTTGGTACGGGAGATCGATGCGCTCGGTGGGCAGATGGCGCGGACGATCGATGAGACGGGCATTCAATTCCGCATGTTGAACACCTCCAAGGGGCCGGCGGTTCGGGCATTGAGGGCTCAGGCGGACCGTGTCCAGTATAGGTTGTCGATGCAGGCGACGCTGGAGAGCCAGCCCAATCTGACGATCGTGCCGGAGCAGGTGGATCGCATCGTGGCTGGGGATGGACGCGTCGACGGCGTTGTGACCAGGGATGGGACGCTGTATCGCGCCAAGGCCGTCATCGTCACCACTGGGACGTTCTTGCGCGGCTTGATCCACATAGGCCTGACACATTTCTCCGCTGGCCGCGCGGGCGAATCGGCGGCCGAGGGGCTGTCAAGCAGCCTGGAGGCGATGGGTTTTACGCTCGGCCGTCTCAAGACTGGGACGCCGCCGCGGCTCGATGGCCGGACGATCGACTTTTCCGTCACAACGCCCCAGCATGGAGATAATCCCCCCAGACCGTTCTCGTACCGTACCGAACGTATCACGCAGCCGCAGGTTCCGTGTTATCTGACGTACACAAGCGCCGAAACGCATGTGATCATTGCCGACAACCTGGATCGTTCGCCGCTGTTCACGGGCGTCATTCAAGGTATCGGGCCGCGCTACTGCCCGTCGATCGAAGATAAGATCCACCGGTTCAGCGACAAGGAGCGCCACCAGGTCTTCCTGGAGCCCGATGGTCTGGACACGCCGATTTATTATCCGAACGGCATCTCCACCAGCCTGCCGATCGACATCCAGCACCGGTTCGTGCGGACGATTCCTGGTTTGGAGCGTGTAGAGTTCATCAAGCCCGGTTATGCGATTGAATATGATTTCGTCCAGCCCGCGCAACTGTGGGCCACGCTGGAGACCAAGCTGGTCCCAGGTCTCTACCATGCGGGGCAGATCAATGGGACATCGGGTTATGAGGAGGCGGCGGCGCAGGGCTTGATGGCTGGGATCAACGCGGCGCTGGCGCTTTCGAACCGTGAGCCAGTCGTGCTGGATCGGTCAGAGGCATACATCGGAGTGCTCATCGACGACTTGGTTACCAAGGGCACGGACGAGCCGTATCGGATGTTCACGTCCCGCGCGGAGCACCGGCTCCTGCTCCGTCACGATAACGCCGATCAGCGGCTCATGGAGCTGGGCGCGCGGATCGGTCTGCTTGACCAGGAGACGTACCGGCGGTTTCTGGTGAGGCGCGAGGCTATCGACGCCGAAGCGACCAGGCTGCGGAGAACGCGAGTACTCGATGTCATCGCCGAACCGGCCTGGTCGGGTCTGTTACCCGATACGACGCTGGCCCAGCTCCTCAAGCGTCCCGAAGTCACGTTCAGCGACCTTGCTGGCGTGTGGCCCGACGCCGCGTCGGTCGATCCCGGGATTGCCGAGCAGGTCGAGCTGGAGATCAAGTACGAGGGATATATCAAGCGCCAGCACGATCACGTCGCTCGGTTTAAACGCCTCGAGGAGAAAAGGATCCCCCAGGGCTTTCATTACGACCGAGTGGTCGGCCTGTCGCGCGAGGTGATGGAAAAACTCGCCGCGGTCTCGCCACAGTCGCTGGGGCAGGCATCGCGAATCTCCGGGGTAACGCCTGCCGCGCTCTCGCTGCTGCTGGTCGCGCTGGAGCGCGACCGCCGATCCGGTCCCCCTGCGGTCCAGGCCGCCGGCTAGGAGCCTGTCCATGACCCTGGACGCGCCAAGGGCGCGAATGCTAATCGGCTCTGAGGGACCTTGCAGGTGGCGAAGCAATGGTCATCTGCGGCGTTGTCGCTTCGGAATCCCTCCTCACGTACGCCCCAGTACGCTCCGGGGGGATTGCACAGGGCGCGTAGCGCGCGCCCCTCGAATATTGCCACGGGCCGACCAGGTCGGCCCTGTGCGCCTTGCATCTGACGCATTCCTGAACAGGCTCCGACATCTAAATACTCGGACACACTCCTAGGGCCTCCAGGTGGGGGCAGATCCCATCGCCGTCCTCGCGCGCGGTGCCGCAGCACTCGGGGTCCCGCTCTCGCCATCCCAGCTCGAACAGTTTGCCCGCTATCTGACCGAACTGGAAAAGTGGAATCGGCGGATCAACCTGACCGGGACGCGCGACCCTCACGAGATCGTCGTCCGCCATCTGTTGGATTCATTGGCCGGCGAGAAGGTCTTGCGGGACTTAGCTAATGAGGCGGAGATCGCGGATCTTGGATCCGGCGCAGGTTTCCCAGGCCTTCCGCTGAAGATCGCGCGACCCGCCGTGCGCCTCACGTTGATCGAGCCCAGGCAAAAGCGCGCGGCGTTCTTGCTCCACGTGTGTGGCGTCCTCGGACTGCCAGGCGTACAGGTCGTCGAGGCCACGATTATGGCTGCCAGCCCGCCACCTGAGTACGCGGGCCGATTCGATTGCGTCGTGGTGCGGGCGGTCGTGGATCCGATCGAGGCGGTGCGATTGGCTCGTCCCCTGTTGCGTCAGGGGGGGAAGGTGGTCGTCTGGATATCAGAATGGCAGGCCGCGCAGATCGAGGGGCAATACGAAATCGTTTCTTACCGGCTCCCTGAATCGACGATGACAAATGCCCTGCTCATTGCACAGTAACAGATGTTGCTGCGCCACACGTGATGAATGTGGAGGGTTTGGATTCCGCGCCCGTGGCGCGGTGTGTGTTGCTTCGCCACGTGTGAGGAAGGGGGCCGGTTGCTCATTCCGCGCCCGTGGCGCAGTGCACGTTCCACGTGGAACATTCACATGGAACATCTATCTTTGATCGTCGGGTTGTGTTACGATCCCGGCCGTTGTCGGTGATCTCACCATGAATGGTTCGACCAAGGTCATCGCGATCGCCAATCAGAAGGGCGGCGTGGGGAAGACCACCACGGCCGTCAACCTCGCGGCCTCGCTGGCGGTCGCCGAACGCCGCGTCCTCCTCGTCGACCTGGACCCGCAGGGGAACGCGACGAGCGGGGTCGGCTTGCGCGGCGAGCCCGGTTTGGGTAGCTACGGCGTGTTGTTGGGGACGTGTAAGGCGACCGAGGCAATCCGTAAGACCGATTTGGAGTTCTTGGATCTGATCCCGTCGGATGTCCATCTGGCGGGGGCCGAGGTGGAGCTGGTCGACCTTCCCGAGCGCGACGTGTTCCTGCGAAGGGCGCTCGAATCGGTGATCGACTCGTACCATTACGTGTTCATCGACTGTCCCCCATCGCTGGGGATCCTGACGGTCAACGCCCTGGTGGCCGCGGAATCGGTGCTCATCCCGGTCCAGTGCGAGTACTACGCGATGGAGGGGCTGAGCCGTCTGCTGGATACGATCGCGCGCCTTCAGGTCTCGGCCAATCCGGCGTTGACGATTGAAGGCATTTTGCTCACCATGTTCGACCCCCGCAACAACCTCGCGGTGCAGGTGGCCTCCGAGGTGAGAACACACTTTGGTGCGCAAGTGTTCGACGCGATCATCCCGCGCAACGTGACGCTGGCCGAAGCGCCCAGCCACGGCAAGCCGGTCGTGCTCTATCAGGTGGCGTCGCGCGGGGCGCAGCTCTACATGGAGTTAGCCCGGGAGGTGCTCAAACGGACGGCGTAGACAATCCTCGACCAGCGGCCGAGCGCAAGGCACTGGGCCGGGGCCTCGGCGCGCTCTTGGGCGACGCGGTGCCGCCCCCCGAGCGCGGCTCAGGCCTCACCATTCCCATCCACCTGATCGCCCGCAACCCCAACCAGCCGCGGAAGCGTTTCGCCGAGCGGGCGCTGGAGGAGCTGTCCGCCTCGCTCAAAGCGCAAGGCGTGCTCCAGCCGGTGGTGGTGCGACGAATCCCAAATGGGTATGAGCTGATCGCGGGCGAGCGCCGCTGGCGCGCCGCCCAACGCGCGGGGCTGACCGAGATCCCGGCGATCGTGAAAGAGGCGGCGCCCGCCGAGGCGATGGTGCTGGCGCTCATTGAGAACCTCCAGCGCGAAGACCTCAACCCGATCGAGTCGGCGCACGCCTTTCAGCGGCTCATGACCGACTTCGGCCTCACGCAGGACGAGGTGGCGCGCCGGGTGTCGAAGGATCGCTCCACGGTCGCCAACATGCTGCGGCTGCTCCAGCTTCCCGAGGAATTGCAGCGGGCCGTGTTGGACGAGCGGCTGAGCCTTGGCCACGCGAAGGTCCTGCTGGGTCTCGTCCCCGCCGATCAACTGGCGTTGGGCCGCCGCGTGATCGCCGAGGGCCTATCGGTCCGCCGAACCGAGGACCTGGCGAGAGTGCAGTCGACGCAAAAACCGAAACGGTCTATCCCAATTGAGGCGGTCGATCTGGAGATACGGCTGTCTCGGGTACTGGGGACGCGCGTGACGATCCGGGGCGATGCCCGCTCGGGTCACATCCGTGTCCACTACGCCTCCAGCCAAGAACTGGATCGTCTGCTAGAATGGCTGGGGACCAACCAAGGACAGCCCGCTCTTCGGCCCGAGGATGAGGGCCCGCGGAGCGCACCGCCAGCGAGGAAAGGAGACACGGCCCATGCTCAGTAGGAAAGACGATCGAGATAAGCGCGCAGGGAACCCGGACGAGATCATCGCGTTTCTGGGGAAGGGCACCCGGTTCAAGGGGGTGGTGACATACGAGGGGTCGGTGCGGATCGACGGCCAGATCGACGGTGAGATCGTGTCCGGCGGCTCGCTCGTGGTGGGCGAAACCGCGGAGATCAACGCTGAGATCTCGGTCGGCAGTCTTGTCTGCGGCGGCACGATCACGGGCAACATCACCGCCACCCAGAAGGTGCAGTTGTTGGCGCCCGCGGTGGTCACTGGGTCGATCAAGACGCCGGTGTTGGTGATTGAAGCCGGCGTGCGATTCAACGGCCAGTGCGAGATGAAGGGCGAAGCGCGGCTCGAGTCGGTGATGGTCGAGGAGGTCGCGTTCGCGGCGAACGACCGCTGATCCGCGCTGCTGGCCGCCGATAAGGGGCGGCTGCTGCGTTGTCACTGCAGCCTCGCTTCCTCACGTACCACACAGTACGCTGCGGAGCGAGGCTTTGTTCCGCCTTGCATCCGCCGCCTTCTTGGCGGCCAGCGTTTAGCGGATTACAATAGGTTCACAGGACAAATGAGCATCGAACCAAAGGTCATAGTCGGACTCAGTGGTGGGGTTGACAGCGCGGTCGTGGCGTCGACGCTGGTGGCCGAAGGCTTCCGCGTCGAGGGCGTCACGATGCGGACCTGGCGCGAGGAGGGTGAGGCTGAGAAGCGCTGGCAGGACCGCTCGTGCTGCAAGATCGGAATCGCCCAGTACGTCGCCCAGCAACTCGGGATTCCCCACCGAGTGATCGAAGCCGAGGCGCGCTTTCGCGCGGCCGTCATCGACGAGTTCTGCCAGACGTACGCCGCGGGTCGCACGCCCAATCCGTGCGTGCTGTGCAACGAGCGCGTGAAGTTCGCCCTGCTGCTCGAAGCCGCCGAGGAGTCGGGCGCCGACTATCTCGCCACCGGCCACTACGCGCGCGTCGAGCGTGATGCCGAGACGGGGCGCTACCAGTTGCTCAAGGGCGTCGATCCCGCAAAGGACCAGAGCTACTTCCTTTATCGCCTGTCACAGTCGCAACTCGCCCGTACGCTCTTTCCGTTGGGGAGCCTGACCAAGGCCGAGGTGTGGAACAAGGCCGAGGCCATGGGCCTGCCCGTCGACGATATCGCCGAGAGCCAAGAGATCTGCTTTGTCACGCAGAAGGACTACCGCGACTTCGTCGCCGCGTATGTGCCCGAGACCGAGCGCCCGGGTACGATGGTCGGCGCCGGCGGCGAGGCGCTGGGATCCCACCGAGGAGTGGCCTTTTACACCGTTGGCCAGCGCCGCGGTCTCGGCGTGGCGGCCGGCGAACGGCGGTACGTCACAAAGCTCGACGCCGAGCGCAACCTGGTCGTCCTCGGCGGCGAGTCGGACCTGTATGCCGGCGGGTGCCTGGTTGAAGACATCCACCTCGTCTCGGTGAGCTCGATCGACGCGCCGATCCGCGTCACGGCCAAGTACCGCTACAAAACCCCCGAAACCCCAGCCATCGTGAGCCCGGATGCGGATGGCTTGCTGCGCGTGGCGTTCGACGAGCCGCAGCGGGCCGTCACGCCGGGGCAGTCGATCGTCTTTTATCAGGGCGACGTAGTCGTGGGCGGAGGGGGCATCGCGGGAACGGATTAGCCGTGCGAACGCGCCCCACCACGCAGATCCACCGCGCGTCCTTCTAGATTCATCGATTTGGCGTCCCAGGCCCGTAGTCCACTCGGATCGCGAAAAACCCATGTCCGAGCCGATCCACATCGTCTGTCCCCACTGCCACGCGACCAACCGCGTGCGGCAAGACAAACTGGAGTTCGGGCCGCAATGTGGCCAGTGCCGGCGCCCGCTCTTTGCGGGTCATCCGGTCGAGCTGACGACAGAGACCTTCAGCCGACACATCGAGCGCAGCGACATTTCGGTGGTGGTCGATTTCTGGGCGCCGTGGTGCGGCCCCTGCCGCATGATGGCGCCGGCGTATGAGGACGCCGCCAAGCAGCTCGAACCCTCAGTCCGCTTTGCCAAGGTGAACACCGACAACGAGTCGACTCTTGGCTCGCGCTTCGGCATACAAAGCATTCCCACGCTGATCCTCTTTAAAGGTGGACGCGAAGTCGCCCGGCAGTCGGGCGCGTTGAGCGCGTCCGGCCTGGTCGCCTGGATCCGCGGTCAGCTCTGACCTTGACGTAGAGGCCACGTGGCGTGTATGATGTGGCCATATGTCCACTCCCCGAAGTTCTGCGATCTCCGCGGCGGCGATGCCCGACGAGTCCGACCCGGCCACCAAGGACATTCTCGAGTTTCGTGAGTTGCTCCGGGGTGGCGGTCTGGGGCCGTACGCGTATGTGATCCTGCTGGGCCTGAAAACGTTCGACCCGGTCAAGCTCTTGAAGGTTGTCGAACAGGGGCTCGCCTTCAGCGCGCTGGAACGGTTTCAGCGCAACCTCGCGCTGTCCACGGCGCAGATCATCGCGCTTGTTCAGATCCCGCAACGCACTCTGACGAGACGGCGCCAGCAGGGCCGTTTGGCACCGGACGAATCCGACCGGCTCCTGCGTGCCACACGCCTCTTCGCCAAAGCCCTCGATCTGTTTGAAGGCGACACTGCAGCCGCCCGACGGTGGCTCCTCAGCCCCCAGTCCGCGCTGGGGGGACACGTCCCCTTGGAGATCGCCAAGGCCGAGGTCGGCGCTCGGGAAGTCGAGACGCTCATCGACCGACTCGAGCACGGCGTCTACTCCTGACCGATGCCTCAGGGCTGGCGATTGGTCAAGGCCCGGCTTTCGGCCCACGCCTTTGACGGCGAAGGCGCGCGGCGCTATGGCGGCCGCTGGAACTCCCCTGGTACCAAGATGGTCTATACTTCGCAGAGCGCGGCACTCGCCGTCCTGGAGTTGCTGGTCCACCTGAACAACAGCGCGGTCCTCTCCTCGTATGTCCTCTTCTCGGCGCGATTCGACGACCGGCTCGTGACGACGCTGGACCGCTCACGGCTTCCAAAACATTGGCGCACGTTCCCCGCGCCTTCGGCGCTGCAGGCCCTCGGCGATGAGTGGGTCAAGAGTCGAGCGTCACTCGTGCTTGCGGTGCCCAGCGCGGTGGTCGATGGCGAAACGAACTACTTGATCAACCCCGAGCACCAGGACATCGGCGCCCTCGTGGTCTTGTCACCCAAGCGATTCGATTTTGATCAACGCCTTCTAAAGTCCAAATAGCCGACGGTATCCCTCACCGGGAACACGTTGTTAGTCACACGAGGTTCAGTGGACTCTCTTCACCCCCGACTGCAGCATTCCAGGAGACGAACCCCGGAGCCGTAGAGCATCCGGGCCATGAGTCCGGGGATGTCATGAATCTGTTCCAACACGGTCCTTACCTCACCGACGGTCAAAACCACCGGCACGCGCGGGTTCCGTTTGGCCCACACCAGGTTTTCAAACTCTCCCACCTCACGTTTCAGCACTTCCTTGTAGAGAAACACGAGGGCGTTCAGCGCTTGGTTCTGCGTGGCCGCCGCCACCCGTCCCTCGACGGCCAAGTGCGTCAGGAACGCCTCGATCTCGGGGCGCCCCATCTCATTCGGGTGTCGCTTGTTGTGAAAGAAGATGAACCGCCGCACCCACTGGACGTAGGCCTGTTCGGTACGAATGCTGTAGTGCCGAACGCGTATCGCCTCGCGCAGACGATCGAGCAATCGTGGTTTCTGTAAAGTTCCTGAATCTGTCGTCTTTAAGGGCGACGTTATGGCCGGGCTATCCAGAAGTGATTGACTTTGTTGGGAGACGAGATTATATCTGGATCGCTGTCGTAATTAAAGACGGCAAGGGTGCCGTCTAATATTATGTTAGACCGCATTGGTCTATTGGAAACTCGGAGGGGTGGAAGAGCGTGCCGGGTCTCGGGGTTCAGGCCATGGTGAGTTTGGCGCTCCACCCCACCCGTGTGGCCCTCGTCGGGGGCGGGTTGTCCGCGCAGGCCACGCACCCAGCCGTGAGACGGTGCTCTACGGTGAGCGATCGGGGACATCGGTAACAGAATAGTCCGGGGACATGAGTTACAGTTGGCGATGCAGTCTACCAAAGGCATCCTCGATTTTCATATGGCGTTCGAGCAGCCGTAGCCGCCGGAGCGCCACTGATGAGCAATGAGGCGTCCGAACGCGTGCGCGAGATGGCGGACGCCCTCTACCGGGCCGAGTCGCGCCGCGTCCTCGCCACCCTGATCCGTCTGCTCGGTGACTTCGACCTCGCCGAAGAAGCGCTGCACGAGGCGTTCCGGACCGCGCTGGAGCAGTGGCCGCGCGACGGGGTGCCCGCCAATCCCCGGGCGTGGCTGGTGTCGGCGGGACGGTTCAAGGCCATCGACGGCATGCGCCGGCGCGCACGTTTCGAGTCGCTGGACGATGTCCCCGAGCCAGTCGACGCCACGACCAAGGACGCCGCGGCGTGGGAAGACGAGAGCGTCGAGGACGACCGGCTGCGGCTCATCTTCACCTGCTGCCACCCGGCTCTGTCGCCGGACGCACAGATTGCCCTCACCCTGCGCGAGGTGTGCGGCCTCACGACCGAGGAGATCGCCCACGCGTTCCTGACCCCTGCGCCCACGCTGGCGCAGCGTATCGTGCGCGCTAAGGCGAAGATCCGCGATGCGCGCATTCCTTATCAAGTGCCCACGCAGGCCGAGCTGGCGGACCGGCTCGACGCGGTGCTGCGGGTGATCTATCTCGTGTTCAACGAGGGCTACGCCGCGTCGTCTGGTGCGTCGCTGACCCGACACGATCTGTCGGGCGAGGCGATCCGGCTGGGGCGGTTGCTGGTTGAGTTGCTGCCTGAGCCCGAGGCGGTTGGACTGCTGGCGTTGATGTTGCTGCAGGAATCTCGACGTGCCGCGCGCACCTCGCCGACCGGAGACCTGGTTCTGCTCGACGACCAGGACCGCTTGCTCTGGAATCGGGACCAGATCGCCGAGGGGTTGGCGCTGGTTGAACGGGCGCTGACGTCGCGCCGGTTCGGCCCGTACACCCTGCAGGCAGCGAGCGCGGCGGTGCACGCCGAGGCGCCCAACGCCGCGGCGACGGACTGGGCCCAGATCGTCGCCTTGTACGACCTGCTGGCGCGGGCGGATCCGTCACCCGTGGTGGAGCTGAACCGCGCCGTGGCGGTGGCGATGCGCGATGGCCCGTTGGCGGGTCTTGGCCTCATTGACGCCATCCTGGCGCGAGGCGATCTCGGGACGTATCACCTCGCACACGCCGCGCGGGCGGATCTCTGCCGGCGACTGGGGCAAACCGCGGAAGCCCGAGCCTCCTACGAACGGGCCCTCGCCCTCACTCAGCAGGGGCCGGAGCGGCGGTTTCTCGAGCGACGGCTGGCCGAACTGCCGGACTGAACCGGCCAACGCAAATGTTTTTAGTCCCGTTGTCGATTTTGGGCTCCCCCGAACGACTATAGGGCGTAGACAGCAATCCACGAATTACATCATCGCAATGGGAGGAGCCTATGAAATACATCTGCCTTGGATACATGGATCCGAAAAAGTGGGAAACGATGTCCGAAAGCGAGCGGAACGCCTTCGTCGACGAGTGCTTTGCCTATGACGACGTGCTTCGGAAGAACGGGCACTTTGTTGGTGGGGAAGCGCTCCAAGGCCCTCAGAACGCCACCACCCTGCGATTCCAGAACGGGAAAGTGTCCGTCACCGATGGCCCCTACGCGGAAACCAAGGAGCAGTTGGGCGGAATCTTGATACTCGAGGCCAAGGACCTAAACCACGCCATCCAGTTGATGTCGAAGCACCCGGGTGTGCGAGGGGGATGCTTCGAAATTCGCCCGACCGAGGACTTAACCCAAATGATCCGTGAAAGCAGTGAGCGGCGGCGTTCAATGTCAAAAGGAGAATGAACAGAAGAAAGGAGACACGACGATGCGATTCATGATTATTGTGAAGGCCACCAAGGATTCGGAAGCGGGCGTCATGCCGAGCGAGCAGCTTCTCAGCGAGATGGGCAAGTTCAACGAAGAACTGGTGAAAGCCGGCATACTGCTTGCGGCCGATGGACTCCACCCGAGTTCGAAGGGCGCGCGCGTCCGATTCTCTGGAGCGAAGCGGACCGTGATCGACGGGCCGTTTGCCGAAACGAAGGAGCTGATCGCCGGCTACTGGCTGTGGCAGGTGAAGTCGAAGGAAGAAGCGATCAAATGGGTCAAGCGATGCCCCAATCCCATGCCGGGGGAGTCCGAGATCGAGATTCGTCAGGTGTTCGAGGCGGAGGATTTCGGGGCCGAGTTCACGCCCGAGCTCAGAGAGCAAGAGGAGCGCGTGCGCGCACAGACGGCTAAAAAGAAATAGCTACAGCGCGCTTCGCGCTTGCGGATCAGGCCGGGTCTCCGCCACCCCGCGATGACAACACTGTATCGGAGGAATCCATGCTCAAGATTATTGCTCTCGTAGTGGTCGTTCTGGTCGCGGCTGTTCTCATCTATGCCGCGACCAAGCCGGATACGTTCCGTGTCCAGCGCTCGGCGAGCATCAAAGCCCCGCCGGAGAAGATTTTTCCGCTCATCAACGACTTACACAGTTGGGGCGCTTGGTCACCGTATGAGAAGAAGGACCCTGCGATGAAAAAAACCTATAGCGGTGCGGCCAACGGCTTGGGCGCAGTATATGAGTGGGAAGGCAACAAAGATATCGGCAAGGGGCGCATGGAGATCGCGGAGTCATCTCCTCCCTCCAGGGTCATGATGAAACTAGACTTCGTCAAGCCGTTCGAGGCCCACAACATCGTTGAGTTCACGCTGGAACCCAATGGTGACTCCACGGACGTCACGTGGGCCATACACGGTCCCAGTCCCTACATGTCGAAGGTCATGTGTTTATTTTTCGATATGGACAGCATGGTCGGCAAGGACTTCGAGACGGGTCTTGCCAACCTAAAGACCGTGGCTGAAACGTAAGCGGCGTTGGAACGCAAGCCCTTCGAGGCCGGGGCGAAATCATGCGAATGGGCTACACCGGAACCCCGGACCAGCTCACCGCATACCCGGTGAAAGCCTGAAAAGGAGAACATCATGACTGAAGGAAAAAATACTTCCACGTTGGGTGCTCAAACGAACAAAATGCTTTGGGCCGGATACATCATGAGCGCCCTACCGGTACTGATGCTGCTCTTCAGCAGCGTCATGAAATTGATGAGGCCGGCTCCTGTCGTGGAAGGATTCGCTCACCTGGGGTATCCCGAGAGCGTTGCTCTCGGCCTCGGGATCGTCGAACTCGCCTGTGTCGTCGTCTATCTGATTCCGCGCACCTCTGTTCTTGGCGCGATCTTGCTGACGGGTTATCTTGGCGGCGCAACCGCCACCCACTTGCGGATCGGCGAACCATTTTTCATGCCGATCGTTCTGGGCGTGCTGGTCTGGGGAGGGCTTTACCTGCGTGATGACCGGCTGCGCGCACTCCTTCCCCTGCGAAGGTAGCTTGCTCCGTGGTAAAAATACGCTGGCCCTGATGTCCTACAAGTAGGAAAGGAGAGATGATGGCACGCACGACCAAGAAGTCAGCAACGCGAACACAGCGACCAACCGCTCGCGCAAAGAAAGCCCCACGCCTACGGTCGGGCCGTCGGGTGCTGGTACTTGTCGCCACGCGTAAGGGTGCGTGGTTGTATCACGGCGATGCGACACGACGGACGTGGCGGGTCGACGGACCGCACTTTCTCGGCCACACTGTCAATCACCTCGTGCTCGACCCGCGCGACGGGCGAACGCTCCTGGCGGCGGCGAAGACCGGGCACCTCGGTCCGACCGTCTTTCGCTCCACGGATCTCGGCCGTACCTGGAAGGAGGCAACCAAGCCGCCCGCGTTCGCCAAGGCGCCCGACGGCGGACAGGGCCGCGCGGTCGATCACACGTTCTGGCTCACGCCTTGCCACGGGAACGAGCCTAACGCGTGGTACGCGGGGACCTCGCCGCAGGGTCTGTTCCGCTCAGACGACGGAGGCGTCACGTGGGAACCGTGTTCCAGCATCAACGACGATCCGCAGTACCGGGCGTGGATGGGCAGCGTGCAGGACGGCACGCCGGATGGACCGAAACTACACTCGATCATCGTCGACCCGCGCGATCCCGCGCATCTCTATATGGCCATGTCGGGCGGAGGCGTGCACGAATCGGTCGACCGCGGCCGAACCTTTGCGCCGATCGTGAAAGGGATGGAAGTAGTCGAGGATTTCGACCCGGCCAATATTGCGTTCCACGACCCCCATTGCGCCCGGCTCTGTCCCAGCAACCCTGACCGGTTGTATCAACAGAATCACTGCGGCATCTATCGACTCGATCGACCGTCCAACGAGTGGGTGCGCATCGGCAAGAACATGCCGAAGCGGGTCGGCGACATCGGCTTTCCAATGGTGGTGCACCCGCGCAATGCGGACACCGTGTGGGTGTTCCCGATGGACGGCACCACCGTGTGGCCGCGCACCAGCCCAGAAGGCATGCCCAGCGCCTATGTGACACGCAATGGCGGAAAGACCTGGCAGCGTCTCGATTCCGGCCTGCCTGAGCGTCAGGCATGGTGGACGGTGAAGCGCCAGGCCATGACAGCGGACGCGCAGGATCCCGTGGGCCTGTACTTCGGGACGACGAGCGGAGAGCTGTGGATGAGCCGCGACGAAGGCAGTCGGTGGACGTGCATCGCGCGGAATCTTCCCGAAATCTACGCGGTGGAGGCCGCCGAGGTGTGATGACACGGCCGTCTCTGTGGTGGCGAGTGTCGTCGCATCGAGGTTAGGTCAATGACGGTGTTGATTCCCAGTCCGCTGCTCTCCTACACCAAAGAGCGGGAGGTCGAAGCCACCGGCGCGACACTCACCGAACTCCTCGCCGACCTCGACCGTCAATACCCCGGTCTGCGATTCCGCGTGATCGACGAGCAGGACATGATGCGGGCGCACATGCGGTTCTTCGTCAACGGCGAGCAGGTGCTCGATATGACGCGCTCGCTTCGCCCGACCGATGCGGTGCAGATCGTGCAGGCGTTGAGTGGCGGGTGAGGCTCGGTCAATTCAGCAGCTCGGTCAGGGCAACTGCGCTAGGGTGACCCCATATCGTGATGCTGAGAGGCAGCAAGCTGTCATGCAAATTCTGAAAGCTGGCGTGCTCTATTTCGCTCTCGTGTTTGGAGCCGGCTTCGTGCTGGGCACCATCCGCATACTCTGGATTGTCCCGAGTTTCGGTACGAGGACGGCCGAACTGATGGAAACCCCCATCATGTTCGTGGTCACCATTCTCGCGGCGCGGTGGGTGGCTCGGCGTCTCGCCATACCACCAACACCGCCTAGACGCCTTGCTGTCGGTTTTGTCGGGCTAGGCTTCTTGCTTGTCGCGGAATTTACGGTCGTGCTCCGGCTTCGGGACCTGACGATAGGTGAGTACCTGGCCAGCCGAGACCCCGTGGCGGGAACGGTGTACGTGGTGATGCTCGGGGTCTTTGCGATCATGCCGCTCGTCGTGGCTCGAAGATGAGGTCGTCCATCCGCGCCATCAGCCCGGACAGCCAAGAGTGTCCCGTCGCTCTGCTCTTGGCTATCCGGGTTTGAGGACGGTTACAAGTCAAGACGAACAGGGAGGAGGAGCTCAATGCCGTATCAAGAACCGGCCAATGAACTGTCTCATGAGGTGCGCGATATGCATCGCGCGATCGAGTCGCTGAAGGAAGAGTTAGAGGCCATTGATTGGTACAACCAGCGGGTTGGTGTGTGCAAGGATCAAGAGCTTCGGGCGATTCTTGCTCACAATCGCGATGAAGAAAAAGAACACGCTGCCATGATCGTGGAGTGGATCCGTCGGAAGGATGCTTCGTTTTCGAAGGAACTCAAAGACCATCTCTTCACGCAAACGCCGATCGCCCACGAGTGAGAGCGCCCACGGCTGGCTGGCGCGGGTCTCCGCCAGCGCGCAGGACTCCGCTCGATAACAACCCATCGTCTGGCGCACGACATTCACAACCACGGACCCGTGGTGCGGAAATGATCCCGTCGGCCACCTTTACCAGCGAGACCGGTTTGTGATATACACGCGGGATACGATGCCCGGTACGAGACTGAGCTTTACCCCGTGACTTTGTGTTGTTGTCAAACGGCACCGGGTGATCCGACCCGCCGTGCCCACGCGCTGCCGATACACCGTTTCTTCCCGCTCTCAGAGTCGCTGATGGCCATGTGATGGAGTGGCTGACGGACCCCCAGGTGTGGATCGCGCTCGCGACGCTGACGGCGCTGGAGATCGTGCTCGGGATCGACAACATCATCTTTATCTCGATCCTGGCCGGAAAGCTGCCGGCGGAACGGCAACGGTCGGCGCGGATGATCGGTCTGGGCCTGGCGATGTTCATCCGGATCGCGCTGCTGTTCTCGCTCGTCTGGATGATGCGCCTCACGGCGCCGCTGTTTCAGGTGATCGGCGAGGACATTTCCGGCCGCGACCTGATCCTGATCGGTGGCGGGCTGTTTCTCCTGGCCAAGAGCACCCGCGAAATCCACGAGCGGCTCGAAGGCGAGGAGGGCGATGCGGCCGCCGGCGGCCGAGCGACGTTCGGCGGCGTGATCGTCCAAATCCTGCTCCTCGATATTGTGTTTTCGTTCGACTCGATCATCACCGCCATCGGTATGTCCAATCAGGTCGGCGTGATGGTCTCGGCGGTGATCGTCGCGGTGATCTTCATGATGGTGTTCTCGGGCGTGATCAGCGCGTTCATCGAACGCCACCCGACGATCAAGATGCTCGCCGTGAGTTTCCTGCTCCTGATCGGCATGGCCCTCGTCGCCGACGGTCTCGGGATGCACATCCCCAAGGGCTACATCTATTTCGCCATGGCGTTCTCGGTCTTCGTGGAGATGCTGAACTTGGGGGTCCGGCGCCGAGCCGCGCCCCCCGTCAAGCTCCGCCACCGATACACCGGCGAACCGCCGCCTCCGGACCCGTGAGGCGACGCGCGCCTTCCTCGCTCGATAGAGACTGATCGGGGGTTACGCGGTGCGAGATGTGACGAATGGTTCAATGGTGATCGATAGGCCGCGACACTGCCGATGGTTCCCGCGATGACGACCCCGCCGGAGTTCGATCGTTCCGCCGCCGGCGACCGCAAGGTGATCCACGATGTGAATACCTCGGGTTGGCACGTCGTGCAGGTGGCTCCCCAGGGAGGGCATCACGGATGGGCGTTTTCGATCGGCCTGTTTCACACCTTCCGGCATCCCGAAATCGTGGTCTTTGGTCTGCCCGATGACGTGATGGACACGCTCATCCACACCATCGGCAACGCCATCCGCTCGGGTGCGGCCTTTCAGGACGGCCATGAAAATCCCGACCTCATGCGTCCCTACCGGTGTGTCTTCAAAACCGTCGAGCCGCTCTGGTATGCCCGGGTGTTGGCGCACGCCACGTGGTTCTACGGCGGCCACGACTTCCCCGCCCTCCAACTGTTCTGGCCCGACCGCGAGCACCGGTTCCCCTGGCAGGAGGGCTTCGATCACGAACTGGTCTCGTTTCAGCCCCTGCTCTTTCACCGCGAGCCCCAACGGGCCGGAACCAAGCAGTGGGTGGAATCGCCAAGGCACGAGGGCGGAGTCTAAGCCACCGGCCGGCAACCCGGCACTCGATCGTATGGTGGGCGCGTCGCGCCTCCGAACACGCCGCGTCGGGCATGTCGCGATCGCCGCCGCGGCCCTGCCCTGAACAATGGCCCGTCGCTCAGACCATCGTGCAGCGCTGTTGGACGCGTAGACTATTTGATATCGCGGTCACGCTGCCAGCCATTTTCGACCACTGAATACACCCCCACATTCTTGTAGGTGTTGTCGTCCCAATACCGTTCGGTCCTGAATCACGGAAACAATCCTCTTCCCGACCTGAAACCAATCGGCGGGTGCCCACCACTTCCGTCGCATCATCAAGAGCGCGACCACGGCCATCACCAACCAGTCGGCCGCTTGTCCGGGGCCCGGTGGATCGCCGTCCCGCGGCACGATCATGCCGCATCCCCCTGCGGGAGCTTGGGGGTCCACGACAGCGGAGTCGGACATGGACGGGGTGGCGGAGGCAAAGACCGTATTCTGGCGGTTACCGGCGTTGTCGTAGGTCGAGGCCGCGTAGAAGTAGGTGACGCCCTGGAGCAGATTCGCGTGCACCGTGCTCATGGCTTGGCCGGGCTGTCCCGTGAGATCACCCAGCAGCAATCCGTCGTCCGCGTCCGTTGGGAAGCGATCGGTCCGGTACCGGATGCGAACCCCGATGAAGTCGGCGTCCGGCGGGTTCACCCAGGCTAACGTCACTTGACGGACTTTCCCGGCTGCGGAGAAATCCTGAACGTCTTGCGGAGGGGTCGTGTCAGTCGTGGCCGTGGTCGTGAAGGTGAGCGATCCAGATTGCGCGGCATTGCCTGCGGTGTCGGTCGTGATCACCCGGTAGTTGTACACAGTCACCGGCGTCAGCCCGGTGAGGAGCCGGCGGTGGTTCGTCACGGGCGTCGTGTTCAGTGGCGACGAAAGCGTGAACGAGAGATCGGTGCTGTACTGCACCACGGACGTCCCGGCTTCGTTTGTGGTCCAGGCGATCTCGGCCGAGTTGAACGTGATGTTGCTAACCGTGACGGCCGAGATGGTCGGCGCGGTGGTATCGGGCGCGGCCGGGGTGGCGAAGGTGAAATCCGCGGAGGTGGCGGCGTTGGCCGCTCCATCAACGCTCCGGACCCGGTAGTGGTAGGTCGTCGACGGCGTGAGAGTGCTCAAGGTTCGACTGTGACTGGTGACGGGCGTGGTGTTCAGGGCGGACGACGACCCGTACGTCGTGCTCAGGCCGTAGTCCACCACGGACGAGGCGGGCTCGTTCGTGCTCCAGGTGATGATGGCGCCGCCGCTCGTGATCCCGCTGGCGGTGATGCCCGAGAGAACCGGGGCGGTGGTATCGGGGGCCGCGGTCGTGGTGAAGGTGAGATCCCCGGACGTGCCGAGATTGCCCGCCGCGTCGCGATTTCTGACCCGGTAATGATAGGTCGTGGATATCGACAGTCCCGTGAACACCCGGCTGTGTGTGGTGACGAAACTCGTGGTTTCGGGCAACGCCGACCCGTAGGTGGTGGTCGTGCCGTACTCGACAAGACTGGTTGTCCCCTCGTTGGTCGTCCACGTCACCGTGGCGCTACTGCCCGTGATGTTGCCGACCGCGACGTTCGAAATGAGGGGGGCGGTCGTATCGGGCGCTGCGGACGTGGTGAAGGTGTTGTCGACGGAGACCGCGGCATTTCCGGCGGCATCGACACTCCTGACCCGGAAATGGTAGGTCGTGGAGGGGCTCAACCCGGTAAGCGCCCTGGTGTGGCTGGTCACGAGGGTGGGGTCGAGCGCCGATGATGCTCCGTACGCGGTGGTAGGTCCATACTCCGCCAGCGAGCTCGAGACCTCGTTGGTGGTCCAGGTCACCGTCGCACCGGCGTTCGTGATGCCGGTTGACGTGACGGCCGAGATGGTCGGCGCGGTGGTATCGGGCGCGGCCGGGGTGGCGAAGGTGAAATCTGCGGAGGTCGCGGCGTTGCCCGCTCCATCAACGCTCCGGACCCGGTGGTGGTAGGTCGTCGACGGCGTGAGATTGCTCAAGGTTCGACTGTGACTGGTGACGGGCGTGGTGTTCAGGGCGGACGACGACCCATAGGTAGTGCTCAGGCCGTAGTCCACCACGGACGTGGCGGGCTCGTTCGTGCTCCAGGTGATGATGGCGCTGCCGCTCGTGATCCCGCTGGCGGTGATGCCCGAGAGAACCGGGGCGGTGGTATCGGGGGCCGCGGTCGTGGTGAAGGTGAGATCCCCGGACGTGCCGAGATTGCCCGCCGCGTCGCGGCTTTGAACGCGGTAATGGTAGGTCGTGGATGGGGTCAAGCCGGTCAGGGTCCGGGTGTGGCTTGTCACGAGGGTGCCGTCGAGCGTGGATGATGCGCCGTACGCGGTCGTGGTCCCGTACTCCACCTGCGAGCTCGACGCTTCGTCGGTTGCCCACGCAACCGTGGCTCCGGCGTTCGTGATGGCACCTGCCGTGATGGCGGAGATCACCGGCGGCGTCGTGTCGACCACGGATTTACTGACCTCATTTGACACCCCGCTTTCATTTCCGGAAGTATCGTACGCCGTCACGGCAAAATAGTAGATGCCAACTCCCAAGCCCGTCACGGTGTAAGTCGTCGCATTGCCCGCGTTGGCCACCACCGAGTAGGTTCCGGAGACGGTCCCGTAATGCAGGTTGTACCCCGCAAGGTCCGGCTCGGTATTTGGGGCCCAGGTCAAGATGGCGTCACCGGCGTGCGCGTCGGGATGACATACCAGAAGTATATAAGCCATTCCAGAGACGACAATCCAGGCATGGCGACGATTACCGGATGTCCCAGAACGGTATTGGCTCGATCGTGTGGGTGTCCGCATGGCTCGATCCAGGGTGATATGGCGTCCGCAACGCGATGGCTTCTGTTGAGCAAGGGATATGCCACGTGGGACGCCTGGTCCGAGAGATGTCGTAACGCGTTGTTTTATGCGGGACCTTTTCGGGGGGCGGCGAATGAAGGGCGACAGCGGGGGCCGAGATTTCAGCGCCAGATCCGTGATGACGATTACGGAACCGGCACTGAGCCGGCGGCCGTTGCATTCGCGGGAAGGGGGCTGAGAGCCGCGTGCTGATATCGCCACCGAAACACGGCGCCGTCCGCGGGACATTAAACAAGGCACGCGGTATTCCTACTCCCGCTGGGCACCACTCAGAGGTGGTTTTTTCTCGAGCGCGGAAGCGTCGCGCTGATAGGAATTCGCCAGGAACGAAGGCAGATCGCCGATTGTCCGGCAGCGTGTCGGCATGCCGAAGGGAGGAATGTTGCGATGCGATGCCCAAGGCCAAGGACGCATTGGCGATAGTGGACTCACCGGTTGGCGCATTCTCGCCGAAGCGTGTCTCGCCGAGGCTTGTGGCGCTTCTTCTCGCGTGCTAGCATCGCGCCGTGGATCCGGTGACCCACACTCTGATCGGCGTCGGTATCGCGAACGCATTCGTCCGCCGCCGCGTCGGGTCTCCGGCTGTGCCTATCCTCGCGGTCGCGTCCAACCTACCCGACGTGGACGCCCTCGTGCACCTGTGGGGTGATCAGAGCGTTATTCTGATGCGGCGTACGTTCGGCCACTCGGTCTTTACCATCCCGATCTGGGCGCTCGCGCTGGCGCTCATCTTTCGGCGGGCGTACCCGGCCCTGCCGCTTCGCACGATCTGGGGCCTGGTCAGTCTCGGCGCGATCGTTCACGTGTTCTTCGACCTCGTCAATTCGTTCGGAGTTGTCCTCCTCTGGCCCTTGAGCGATTGGCGCCCCGAGTTCGCCGTCATCTTCATCGTCGATATCGCCCTGACCGGCTTGGTCGCCGCGCCGCTCCTGCTCGGACTGGTTCCCGTAATGCGACCCCACATCGAGACGCTGTCCCGAGTCTGCCTCGTGGCCGCGGCGCTCTACGTCGGGGCCTGCTGGACAGGCCGGGCAATGGCCGAAGACGCGTTGAGCGCGTGGATCGCACGCGGCGAAGCGCATCCCGAATGGGTGTACGTGTTTCCCGAGCCGCTGGGACCGCTCCGATGGCGCGGCGTGTTCCGGGAGCAGGAGGCTTATCGAGTCTTTCTGGTCGACGTGCCGTCGGGGCGGGTCGCGCCACGGGGCGAGGTTCGGACCGCGGCCGATGATCCCCGCGTCAGGCAGGTGAGGGAGACGCTGTTAGGCCGCCGCCTGGATTGGTTCTTTAAGGCTCCCGTCTGGACGGTTGAAACGTCCGAGCGCCTGCGAGCGCCGGCCGAACATCCACCGGATGTCGTCAGTGCGTACGACCTCCGATTTCGGTCGTTGGTTGTCGAGCGCCCCGTGCCGTTCGTCTTCCGGTTTTTGGTGGGGGAACACGGCGTCGTTCGACGGTGGGACGGAGAGGGACGCCCGTGAAGCTTCCCGTCAAGGTTGTTCCGAAAGCGTCACGAAACTACGTGGCAGGATGGATGGGCGAGACGCTCAAGGTCTGCGTCACCGCGCCTCCGGAGCGAGGAAAGGCCAACGCGGCGGTGGAGGAGGTCCTGGCCGACGCGCTCGGCCTGCCGACGCGTCGCGTGCGGGTCGTCGTTGGGCACACCTCGCCCCATAAAATCGTTGAAATCGACGGGTTAGAAGAAGCTGAGGTTCGGCGCCGCCTTGCCCCCTGAACGTCTTCCTCTGTGACTAGTGTCCTGAGTTAGAAGTTCGTTGATACCAAATTGGGTTCTGGATACTGATTTTAATTAGAGAAATCGCCAAACATTTATTCAACGAATCTACGATTCAGGACACTAGCAGGGTGCTGAAAAACTCGGCAAAGCCTGCAGGCTGCTCAAAAAGCTCCAGATGCAAGGCCGCAGGGAGGAGGAAACCGGAGCGTACTGGGTCGTACGTGAGGATTTCCGACGACCGAG